>JGI26260J51721_1000541_pt1 | contig 16890 bp, 17 predicted proteins | sample SaaInlV_120m_DNA_4_FD_51721 | JGI IMG/M metagenome (IMG submission 51721)
TGGCCTGTCCCCGATCCCCGGTCGGTTTGGCACATATGAGGACAACCTGTCGGCAATCTTGCGGTGGGGGCCTGATCTGGTTTTAACGATGACGACACAGGNTGAACTNGATCGAACGGGGGCCGCTGGATTTGGTGATGACCTCGTGGCGGTCNGGATAAAATGGCGCCACTTGCCAATTGTCGATTTCGGAGCGCCTGACATGTCTGTTCAGGATCAATGGGGTGAAGTTTCCTTAGACGCGGCTGCGATCCTCGCGCGCGGTGGCAAAATCCTGACCCATTGTTTNGGGGGGTGTGGGCGGTCTGGAATGGCCGCGCTTCGATTGATGGTTGAAGCAGGCGAAGACCCTGACGCAGCCCTAAACCGATTGCGCGTGGCCCGCCCCTGCGCTGTCGAAACAGACGATCAGTTTGCGTGGGCGTCTAGAATTTCCGCTTAGCTTTGCCGCGTGCCTGACCATCGTCGTACATCTTTTGCAGACGTTTCAAATGCCCGCGGTTTTCACCAACCGTTGCNGTGTTAAAGCGATTTTCNTTTTCCAACTTGCGCCAGCGTTCTACNCGGTCCGCCTCAAGGTCTCCCGCGTCAATCGCGGCGNGCACCTTGCAGCCCGGTTCGGTCTGGTGGGCGCAATCGTTGAATTTGCACAGCGTGGCTAGTTCCGTGATGTCGCCAAAGACTTCGTCCACGCCCTCGGTCGCATCGACAAGGCGCAATTCGCGCATGCCGGGTGTATCGATCAACCAGCCCCCTGCACGTGCTGCGCGCAGATTGCGGTTGGTGGTGGTGTGGCGTCCCTTGGAATCGTCCGATCTAATATCTTGCGTCGTGTCGATCACATCTGTCAGGCGGTTCTGGATGGTTGTTTTGCCAACGCCGGATGATCCCACCAGCGCTAAGGTCTGTCCCGGCCTGCACCACGGCGTTAGTCGCGCGACGTCTGCGACGTCTGTTGCGTTGATCGCGATCGCAGTCAGCAGCGGTGACAGTTTTTGGGCTTGTCGCACGTAGCTGTCCGGATCATCTGATGTGTCCGCCTTGGTCAGGATCACCAATGGCAAACAGCCTGACGCCGCACACATTGCAAGGTATCGTTCCAGCCGCGCGACGTTAAAGTCTGCATTGCAGCTGGTCACAATTCCCAGCGTGTCGACGTTGGCGGCAATCAGTTGGGGTTTTGAATCCTCCCCAGCCGCACGGCGGGTGATTTCCGTGGCACGTTCAAGCGGTTCGGATGCCGCGTGCCCCGTCGCGATGACCCAATCGCCGACCGCATACATCCCAGCGGATGCCACGGGGGACAGCGAAATTGGCCCCTGTGCGGACAACCCGTCCAGCCTTGATCGGTGAACGGCCGTGACGCGGACTGGATGATCTTCGTCGATCAGATCAACCTGATCGGCAAAGGCGGGGATCCAGCCGAGGGATTTTAGGATTGNGTTCATTGGATCAACGTATCCTACTTNTTGACTCCGCAAAAGCTGCGCTTTCGCTCTGTCAAAGCCCGCACATTCGCTTCGCGAAAATGCGGTAGGTGAGAGGTTGGACATCGACCCAAGTGGGGCTCGTTGTGGCTGCTTCCTTCCGGACCTGACCAGGTTGGCGAGGCACTTGCCCGCGCCAACCCCTCAAGGTCGATATAGGGGGCAGTGCGGATTCGTGCAAGGGGCGGATATCGCCTCGCGATTGCACCCGCCGCGCGGCCATGGCATCGGTGGGCCATGAGACATGCAGAAACAGTGACATTCGGGGGCTCAGGCCTTGATCGTGCGGCGCAGTTGCGCGGTGATATTGTAAAAACCGCCAATGATCCGGCGGCGCGGTGTATTGTGTTGTGGCAGGGTAAACCCATGCTTGAGAATGAGGACGGTGGCCTNGNACGGGTCCCGTTTGATCACCCGATCATGGCGGACGCTGGTCCGTTACAGTTGTTTTTGGGGTTGGACGACGGCGTGCCGACCTTTGCGGTATCTTTGAGCAAATGGGAACCAGACCTTGACGCGGAGGCAGATTTGACAGCGTTCCTTGACCCATCGCTGCAACGTCACCCGAGCATGCCCCGCGAGGCTTGCTTCGCTGAATTGCGCGCGATCATGACGCAACTATCCCAGCGTGATGCGGAATTGGCGGCGACTGCGCGCGCGACTTTGGCATGGCATGATAGCCACAAATTTTGTTCGGCCTGCGGGCAGCCTAGCGTTGCTGCGGATGCAGGGTGGCGGCGTGTGTGCCCCGCCTGTGAAACCCAACATTTCCCGCGCACAGACCCTGTCGTGATCATGCTAATCACACATGGCGACGATGTTCTTGTCGGGCGATCACCCGGTTGGCCCGACGGCATGTATTCGCTTTTGGCTGGGTTTGTTGAACCCGGTGAAACGATTGAAGCCGCAGTGCGCCGTGAAGTGTTCGAGGAAGCGGCGATCACCGTTGGACCAGTTGAATACCTTGCTAGTCAGCCATGGGCGTTTCCATCGTCATTGATGATCGGCTGTTACGGTGAGGCGACAAGCACTGACATCACCATTGATCCGGTTGAGCTTGAGGATGCGCGCTGGGTCAGCCGCGCAGACATGGCGCGCGCTGCGAATGGGGAACACCCTGAAATCAAAGCGGCCCGCGCAGGTGCAATCGCGCATTTTTTGCTAGAGAATTGGTTAACGGATACGCTAGATTAACCTGACATGATTAGAACAGGCCGCTAAGGCCGACAGCTCGAGCAGGACAGCATGGAATTTACCGCACGCGAAGATATCGAGTCCCCGATTGAATATGTGTTCGATCAAGTCACTGATTTCCCAACTTTTGAACGGTCCATCATGCGCCGTGGCGGTGATGTTGAACGGGTTGCAGGCGGCGATGCGGCGGCAGTTGGCACCAAATGGCGGGTCAATTTCCGCATGCGCGGCAAGGAACGCACTGTCGCGGGGCAAATTGTGCAAGTGGACAAACCCAACGGCCTGACGATTGAAGTTAAATCAAAGAACGCGGATGGCGCGATGGTGGTTGAATTGGTCGCCTTGTCGAAGGCCCGCACACGCCTGATCGTGACAGCCGAAGCGGCTCCAAAGACAATCCCCGCCAAGCTGTTTTTTCAATCGCTGCGCTTTGCGCGCGCTAAAACAGACAGCAAATTCAAAAGCTTGGTCGCAGGTTTTGCCAAAGACGTGGACAAAAAATACCGGGCTTAGGTTTTTGGCTTTTCGTGACGTCGGGGTGCCGCCGGAAAGACGCCCATAAGGCGGATGTGATCTGTGAAGTAATCCAGCTCATCCATCGCGCGTTGCACGTTTCTGTCGTCAGGGTGCCCTTCGACTTCTGCATAAAATTGCGTCGCGGTGAACTGCCCCCCCACCATGTAGCTTTCCAGCTTAGTCATGTTCACGCCGTTGGTCGCGAAACCACCCATCGCTTTGTACAAAGCCGCTGGAATGTTGCGCACACGGAAGACGAAACTGGTGACCATGCCCTGCTTGCCACGGCGTGACAGATCAGGATCGCGGGCCATGATTAAGAACCGTGTGGTGTTACGATCGTGGTCTTCAATATTGTGCGCCAGCACGTTCAAACCATAAATCTCTGCCGCCATCTCAGAGGCGAGGGCCCCTGCCGTCATATCATCTCCATTGGCCACATCCATCGCGGCGCGGGCGTTGTCGGGGCTGACCTGCGTGGTGATTCCATGGTCGCGCAGAAATTTCCCACACTGGGGCAGGATCACGACGTGACCCGCTGCCGTGCGAATTTGGCTTAGTTGCGCACCCGGTTTGCCGAGCAGATTGATATGCACACGCACGAATGCCTCATCCACGATGTGTAGGCCGCTTTCTGGCAATAATGTATGNACGTCACCAACGCGCCCGTAGGTGGAATTTTCGACAGCGATCATGCCAAGTTCGGCGTCGCCCTTGCGGACAGCTTGNATGGCNTCATCAAAAGTCGGGCAGGGCAAAGGGTCAAAATCGGGTCGCGCTTCAAAACAAGCCTGATGGCCGTAAGCGCCGAGTTCACCCTGAAATGCGATGCGTTTTGTCATCTTTACCCCCCATTCGCCCAATATCGTTAAAAATGAGCATTTCGTCGCGGTGCTACACCTTGATCATTGGGGGGGGAAGCGGATACATGGCACGTGAATAAAGAAGCAGACAGGACGCGACATGTTCGACACAATGATAATGACCAAAGTTCTCGGTGCGGTATGCGGCACATTGCTGATCTTTTTGCTTGGCAGCTGGGTCGCCGAGGAAATTTATCACGCCGGCGGTCACGGCGACCATGAACAAGCGTATGTGATCCCAGTTGAAGGTGGTGACGCCATTGATGAAGTGATCGACGACGGCCCTCCCTTCGCGGATGTTCTCGCCCTCGCGAGTGCGGCAGACGGTGAAGGCCTGTGGCGCGCCTGTTCTGCGTGTCACGCGCTTGAACAAGGTGTGAACGGCGTTGGCCCTTACCTTTATGGTGTCGTTGGACGTGATGTTGGCGTTGCCGAAGGGTACACACAGTATTCCGGCGCGTTGAACGAAGTGGTCGATGTTTGGACGCCTGAACAGTTGAACGCATTCCTTGTCGGACCAAAGGCCTATGCGCCTGGGACATCCATGGGATACAATGGGATGCGCAAAATCGAAGACCGCGCGAACCTGATTGCGTACCTCGACAGCCTCGACGACTAATCTGTTTTACAGAATTTATGCAAAGGCCGTCCTGTTTGGGGCGGCCTTTTGCGTTGCGATCACGCAATTCTCTCGCATTCTTAACTTGAATGTTCGACAAAGGCGGCTTTAGCTTCATGTATAGCGAATACCACGCAACCATTGAGGACCGTCCATGATACATTCCCAGCGCCGCAACGCGACAGCCGTCACACAAACGCAAAAAGCAGGTGTGTCGAAATGGGGATGGATGGTCGCGGGATCCGTCCTCGCGATTGCGGCCGCCACCCATGTGCGCGCGGACAGTCATGAAACCATCATCACATCACACGGCTACACCAACTTCGGAGAGCTGAAGTATCCCGCCGATATGACCCATCTTGATTACGTAAATCCCGATGCCCCAAAGGGCGGCGAAATGAGCGTCTGGTCACGCGGAACATTTGACACATTCAACAATTTTACCCGCGAAGGCGCAGCCGCGGCGGGCACCACGATTTTGTACGAAAGCATTATGTCGGCCACGGCGGATGATCCGTATGGGTCTTATTGCTACCTTTGTACAACGCTGGAATATCCAGAAAGCCTGGATTGGGTGATCTTTAACTTGCGCGACGATGTGACGTTTTCAGATGGCACACCCTTCACAGCCGAAGACGTTGTATTCTTTCATGAATTGATCATGGAACAGGGCCTGCCTGAATATGTGACCGTCGTCGAAGGTTACATCGAAAGCGTCGAGGTGCTGGACACCCACCGTGTGCGGTTCAACTTTACGCCAGAAGCGCCGCGCCGCGATGTGATCGGCATTGCAGGCAGCAACCGGGCGTTTTCAAAGGCATGGTTTGAAGAAACCGGCGCGCGTCTGGATGAATCCACCGATGTGCCGTTCCTTGGGACTGCTGCCTATGTGCTGGGCAGCTTTGATACCAATCGCCAGATCATTTACGAACGTAATCCTGAATGGTGGGGCGCAGACCACCCGTTGAACATAGGTCAGGCGAACTTCGACAGCATCCGCTATGAATATTTCACCGACACAGCCGCCGCCTTTGAGGCGTTTAAGGCGGGCGAATATACATTCCGTATGGAAAGCTCTTCTTTGCAGTGGGCCACAGGGTATGAATTTCCCGCCATTGATGATGGGTGGGTGATCAAAGAAGAACTGCCAGACGGCACCATCGGATCCGCGCAGGCGTTTATCTTCAACCTGCGCGACCCCAAATTCCAAGACTCCGCCGTACGTGAGGCGATCCGCCTGATGTTTAACTTTGAATGGTCCAATGAAACGCTGTTTTACGGGCTTTATGAACGGGTGGAATCCTTCTGGCAAAACACGGATTTGCAGGCGCAGGGCACACCGTCTGATGCGGAATTGGCGCTGTTGCAGCCGCTTGTCGACGAAGGCCTGCTAGATGCATCTATCCTGACGGACGAGGCTGTTATTCCGCCCACGTCAAACGCCAGCCGCCCCACCGACCGTGGCAATCTGCGCACCGCGTCTGCCCTGCTGGATGAAGCGGGCTGGATGGCGGGCGATGACGGGATGCGCCGCAAGGACGATGAGGCGCTGACTGTGGAATTTTTGTCAGCATCGCCGGGCTTTGACCGCATCATCAATCCTTACATCGAAAGCCTGCGCCGCCTCGGTGTGGACGCGAGCCTGAACCGCGTGGATTTCGCGCAATACGTTGAACGGCTGAACGCGCCGTCCGAGTTTGACATTGTCACACACAATATGACCCAAGGGTTTGAACCGGGNAGTGGACTGCGCCAGTGGTTCGGGTCTGAAACAGCCGCCGACAGTTCGCGCAATTTGATGGGGCTACGGGACCCTGCGGTGGACCGNCTACTCACCAACGTCATCAATGCAACATCGATTGAGGATATGACGGCAGGGACGCAGGCCATNGACCGCGTGCTGCGCGCGAAAGGGTTCTGGGTGCCGCAATGGAACAACAATAAACATCTGGTCTCTTACTACGATATTTATGAATACCCCGAAAATTTGCCGCCCTATTCATTGGGCAACTTGTCATTCTGGTGGTACAACGCCGAAAGAGCAGACGAACTGAAAGCACAAGGGGCGTTCTAAGCCCCATGCGATCGGTAATAATAAAAACAAAGGCTATGCACTAAATATGGGCGCCTATATTCTCAAACGGTTGCTGCTTGTGATCCCGACGCTTCTTGGGATCATGATCGTCAATTTTGCGTTGATCCAATTCGTGCCCGGCGGCCCGATCGAACAGATCATCGCGCAGCTTGAGGGCGGCGGTGACGTCTTTGAAGGTATTTCCGGCGGCGGTTCAGAAATCATAGATGAAGGCGGCGACAGCGTGGCGTCACGCGGGTTGCCGCAAGAATTTCTGGATGAATTGCAGGTCGAATTCAACTTCTCGCGGATCGTGTGTGAAGCGGGATATCTGGGTGAACCGGATCTGCGCGCCGATGAATGTTCCCCCGTGCCGATCCCCGCATTTGAACGGTTTTTCCTGATGATGTGGGATTATATGCGGTTCGATTTCGGCGAAAGCTATTTCCGGTCGGTGTCTGTCGTGGACCTCGTGTTGGAAAAGATGCCTGTGTCGATCACCCTTGGTCTTTGGTCCACGTTGATTGCCTATATGGTGTCGATTCCCTTGGGCATCAAAAAGGCCGTGCGCGACGGGTCGTCGTTTGACACATGGACCTCTGCGGCGATCATTGTTGGATATGCGATCCCGGGGTTCTTGTTCGCCATTTTGCTGATCGTGCTGTTTGCATCAAACAATTGTTTCCGCTTTCCGTACTTGTCGGATTTCTTGCGCGACAACGCGGTCCTGTGGTGGATGTATGATTACAACCCGACCTGCGTTCGCCTGTTCCCGCTGCGCGGTTTGACATCGTTAGACTTCGGCACGCTCAGCACATGGGGCCAGATCAAGGACTACTTCCATCACATCGCTTTGCCTGTGTTAGCCTCCACGATTTCGGCCTTCGCGACACTGACGTTGTTGACCAAAAATTCCTTCTTGGACGAGATCAAGAAGCAATATGTCATCACCGCCAAAGCCAAGGGTTTGTCCGAGGGCCGTGTTTTGTACGGCCACGTGTTCCGCAACGCGATGTTGATCGTGATTTCGGGCTTTCCGGCGCTGTTCATCGGGGTGTTCTTTGGCGGTTCCTTGATCATTGAAACGCTGTTCTCTCTCGACGGGCTTGGACGCCTCGGGTTTGAGGCGACGTTGCAGCGCGACTACCCCGTCATGTTCGGGACGTTATTCGCGTTCTCCCTCATGGGGCTTGTGGTCGGCATTTTGACGGACATCACCTACGTGTTGATCGACCCGCGCATTGATTTCGAGAAAAGGGGTTGAGCATGGACGCCGCACTCCCCCCCGTACCGAAAAAGGGCCGCTTTACGCTGTCGCCGTTGAACAAACGCCGCTGGGCTAATTTCAAACGCAACCGCCGCGCACTGTGGTCCCTTTGGATTTTCATGATCCTGTTTGGGTTGTCGTTGTTTGCCGAATTCCTCGCCAACGATAAACCCATTATGGTCAGCTATCGCGGTGAAATCCGCATGCCGATTTTCCAATTTTTTAGTGAACGCGACTACGGTGGGGATTTCCCAACCGAAGCGGAATACAAAGACATCGAGGTTAAATGCCTGATCGAAACTGGCGGGCTTGTGGATTGTTTTGACGAACCCGAAGACCTGATGGTGTCCGCCAACGATGGCACCCTTGACTTTGAAGGGTTCGAAAAAGGCTGGCTGATCTGGCCACTCGTGCCCTACAGCTACAATACCATCGTCGACATTCCCGGCGTGGCCCCGTCTGCACCTGACGAAAACAACTGGCTTGGGACAGATGACACCAAACGCGATGTTCTGGCACGGGTGATCCACGGGTTCCGGTTGTCGATTTTGTTCACGATTATCGTGACAAGCTGTGCATCCTTTATCGGTATTCTTGCGGGGGCGGTGCAGGGTTATTTCGGCGGTTGGGTCGACCTCGTGTTCCAGCGGATTTTAGAAATCTGGAGCAGCACACCGTCCCTTTATGTCATCATCATTCTGTTTGCGATATTGGGGCGCGGCTTCTGGCTCCTTGTGTTCCTGACCATTCTGTTCGGCTGGCCCGCGCTGGTTGGCGTGGTGCGCGCTGAATTCCTGCGGGCGCGCAATTTCGAATATGTGCGCGCGGCAAAGGCGCTGGGCGTGTCTGACCGCACCATCATGTTCCGCCACATGCTTCCCAACGCGATGGTGGCCACGGTGACGATGCTGCCGTTCCTGATTACGGGCACAATCGCGACGCTCGCATCTCTCGACTTTCTGGGCTTTGGCCTGCCATCTTCGGCCCCCAGTTTGGGTGAGATGACGTTGCAGGCAAAACAGAACCTTCAGGCACCATGGCTCGGTTTCACCGCCTTCTTCACTTTTGCGATCATGCTGTCGCTTCTGGTGTTTATCTTTGAGGGCGTGCGTGACGCGTTCGATCCGCGAAAGACATTCTCATGAACGATCGCACCTTGGACGTTCAAAACCTGGCGGTCGATTTTCGCCAGGACGGCGAAATCACCCATGCTGTGCGCGGCGTGTCGTTTCACGTCGATAAGGGTGAGACTGTTGCGCTGGTGGGGGAATCTGGTTCGGGCAAATCCGTATCAGCATTGTCGACGGTTCAATTGCTGGGCGATAGCGCCACGGTGGGCGGGTCAATAACGTACAACGGCACCCAGATGGTCGGTGCATCTGAAAAAGATTTGCAGCGCGTGCGTGGCAACGATATCAGTTTCATTTTCCAAGAACCGATGACGTCGTTGAACCCGTTGCACACGATTGAAAAACAGCTCGCTGAATCGATTGAACTGCATCAGGGTTTGCGTGGCGCTGCTGTGCGGGCGCGTATATCGAACTCCTTAATCAGGTGGGCATTCACGATGCTGAAAGCCGTTTGTCCGCCTATCCGCACCAATTGTCCGGCGGGCAGCGCCAACGTGTGATGATCGCGATGGCGCTGGCGAACGGCCCTGAAATGCTGATCGCGGATGAACCGACGACAGCGCTGGACGTTACCATCCAAGCGCAAATCCTCGACCTGCTGGCCGACCTGAAACGCGACCTTGGCATGAGCATGTTGTTCATCACCCACGACCTCACGATTGTGCGCAAAATTGCGGATCGGGTCTGTGTTATGAAGGACGGTGAAATTGTCGAACAGGGTCCAACGGCTGAATTGTTCGCCAACCCACAACACCCCTACACCCGCACCCTGCTTGAGGCTGAAAGCACTGGGCATCCCGCGCCTGTCGACCCGCAGGCGAAGGTCGTTGCGAAAGCCAAGAACCTGAAAATCTGGTTCCCGCTGACGTTCGGTTTGTTGCGCCGCACGACAGGCTACGTCAAAGCCGTCAACGACGCCAATTTTGAAGTCCGCGCGGGGGAGACTGTCGGCATTGTCGGTGAATCAGGATCGGGCAAGACGACGCTGGCACTTGCGATGATGCGTTTGATCAAGTCCGAGGGACAAATTGTGTTCATGGGCAAAGACCTGCAAGGTCTGCGCGAAGGGGCCATGCGGCCGCTGCGATCCGACATGCAGATCGTGTTCCAAGACCCCTACGGATCGCTGTCCCCACGTATGACTGTCGAACAGATTATCGCCGAAGGCCTGACCGTGCATGGCACCGCCGCAGGTAAAAATCCGCGCGAAATGGTGGCCGAAATTATGAAGGAAGTCGGGCTCGATCCCACATTGATGGACCGCTACCCGCACGAATTTTCAGGTGGTCAACGCCAGCGGATCGCGATTGCACGGGCGATGATCCTGCGCCCTACTTTGGTGGTGCTGGATGAACCAACATCGGCGCTTGATATGACCGTGCAGGTGCAAATCGTTGAATTGCTGCGCGGGCTGCAAACGAAATACCAGTTGGCTTATTTGTTCATCAGCCACGATCTGAAGGTCGTGCGCGCATTGTCACATAAAGTCATGGTGATGAAACGTGGCGACGTAGTTGAAGCAGGGGACGCGGACGCGATTTTTGATGCACCGCAAAACGAATACACTCGCGAACTGATGAAAGCGGCGTTTGGCTAGGCCACGGTCACAGTTGCGCCGGACAACCCTTCGATGCTGCAAACACAGGTTTGACCAGCCGCAATCGGGCCAACGCCAGACGGGGTGCCTGTCATAATCACATCACCCGCCTCAAGCGTCACAAGTTTGGACAATGTTGCGATGATTTCAGGAACCGACCAGATCATCTGGGTCAGATCGCCACTTTGGCGCGCCTCTCCGTCAACGGTGCAGTTCACAGCACCGGACGTGGGATGCCCGACCTCTGACACGGGATGCACAACGCCTATCACGGCGGAATTATCGAACCCTTTGGCCATATCCCATGGATTACCTTTAGCCTTCGCAGCCGCCTGAACATCGCGGCGGGTCAGATCATTGCCAACCGCATAGCCATAAATATGATTAAGGGCATCGCTTTCAGAAATATCCGCGCCACTACGTTTCATCACTACGACCAGCTCAACTTCATGATGGAGGTTGTTGGTTGCGAACGGGTAGGGGATCGTGGTGCCGGATGCGACGACCGCACTGTTCGGCTTCATGAAAAAGATCGGTGGATCGGCTTTTGGATCGCCACCCATTTCAGCCACGTGATCTGCATAGTTCTGGCCAACGCAAAAGATGCGGTTAACCCCGATCTGATGATCCGGTGTGCTGGATGTCAGTGTCGGGGCATTGGGCGGGCGAACGATCAGTGTGGCCATGGGCTTGGTCCTTTGCGGTTAATCAGGCCCGATCATGAAACACGTGGTGCCACGCGCTTGCAAGCGGGCACATGCCAATTCGGCACCATCACGGGTCAATCCCATGAAGTTGGCGTCATGCCCACGGCTGCTTGAATTTACGCGGCGCAAAGATCCGTCCAGCGTCGACATTTCATTGAGAGCGACCCGCAGCAGAACGCGTTCTGCCTGATACTGTGTATTATAGCGGCCCACGTTGATGCCCCAAAGGCGGCTACCCGATGTCGAAATACGGGTGACGATTTCGGGTTCTGACGGCACGGGTGACGATTGCTGAACCGCAGCGAGCACCACATCGGCAGGGCGTGCTTGAGGGGTAGGGGTTTCTTGCGGCGCTGCGGCCACGGTTTCCAATACATCAACGATCGCGTCTTTTACCGCATCCGCATCCGCATTCACAGCCAGTAATTCTTCGGCCACTTCAGGCGCGTCAGGCACGGGGCGGGCATTGGGGCGCAAAGATCGCGCAACAAGGCCGTTCACACGTACAGTGCGGGCCGTTGTTCCGGGAGGAGGAGCTTCGGCGCCGCCTGTGCCTTGCGGGCCGACAGGACGCGGGCGATCAATACGTGCTGTTGCGGGCGCACGGGCGAAACCCATGTCCAACAGTTCAGCGACACGGGCGTTGCGCTGTGCTGTAGATGACCCACCGAACATCGTGGCGATGATGCGTTCCTGACCACGTTCAGCAGATGCAACAAGGTTAAAGCCAGCGGCACTGGTGTATCCCGTCTTNATACCGTCAGCGCCGCGATAGGCGTTCAGAAAGCGGCGGTTCGTGTTCGCGACTTCGCGAACACCAGCGTCCGTCGTGATGCGGCTGAAGATGTTATAATACTGTGGATGATCATAGATCATGTGACGGCCAAGAACGGTCATGTCGCGGGCCGTGGACATGTGCCCTGCCTCTGTCAAACCGTGGGCATTACGGAATGTAGTGCGCGACATGCCCATGGCGCGGGCTGTGGCTGTCATACGGCGCGCAAACGCGGCCTCGTTGCCCTCAAGCGCGATACCGATCGCTGTCGCTGCGTCATTGGCTGATTTTACACCAGCGGCCCGCACAAGGTAGCGGAACTGAATACGCTGGCCTGCAAGCAGACCCAATTTACTTGGGGGTTCATTGGCGGACAAAGGTGTGATCGTCACCATGTCATCAAGGCTGATTTCACCGCGTTCAATCGCCTGAAACGCAATATAGAGCGTCATCATCTTTGTAAGCGATGCAGGGTGCAGCTGAGTGTCGGCATTTCGCGCATGCAGAACTTCCCCGGTACGCGCATCCATAACCATCGCGGCGTAGGGTGCAGCTTTGCCGGAAACAGGGGCCAAAGCCGCCATCAACAGGGTGATCAATAGGAGAAAGCCCGCTAACGCGGGGTTTTGAATACGACGTTTCACGTCACTGCCTCTTTTACTGCCTCGTGAGCCCCGATTTATTCGTGGGGTCTCTTATTATGACACAAGGCTAACACAGGGCAGGCTTTCAGAAAATACCTTAATTTCAAAGGGTTTGGGTGTGGCTTTCCTGCACAATTCTAGGATTAGGGGCCATATCTAGGGGCAAAATCCAAATGACCCCCTAGATAGCGGATTGTGGCAACAATGGGGCAAATGGTTAATGGGCTGATCGGCGGTCTTGCGACGCACGGCTGAGCGCAACACCCCCATCAATACATGTTCCGCGGGGCGGTCTGATTGCTGGTTGTGGCCACAATGATCGACATGGGTGCGACCAAAATGACGCCCCCTCTTTTCATAAGGGGCAGAGCGGTTATATTAAGTGGCTGTCAACAAAGTGTGCCGGCGACTCGGCAACAAGGATTTTGAATGCGCCAAGACATCACCATGATGGCCGATAGGGACGATGACGACGATAGCGATATCGGCCTCAAGCTTGAAACACGTCCAAAAACAAAGCGCCCACCGCTGTATAAGGTCATGATTTTGAATGACGATTATACACCGATGGAATTTGTCGTGCATGTGCTGGAACGGTTCTTTGGTATGAACACAGCCCAGTCGACGGAGTTGATGTTTACGGTTCACGAAAAGGGGCTGGCGGTTGTTGGTGTCTTTTCCCACGAGATCGCGGAAACCAAAGTGGCGCTTGTGATGGACTTCGCGGCCCGTCATCAGCATCCGCTGCAATGCACGATGGAGAAAGAGTAAGGGCGCGCTGCCCACTCGGTTCCCATGAAATATTCCAGATTACACACAGCACTGGCCGAAGGTCTGACCCTTCATGGCACTCTGCATATCGTGCGCCCCCCTGTCGGGTACGACCTCGCGGGGCTGCGTGACGTCACGATTGAATCGACGTTTTATCCCGATCATCAATATTGGAACGCCACGGGATTGATTGGCGACGGTGCCAAGCGCACGGCCACGCTGGTGGTGTTGCCACGGTCCAAAATGCTGGCGCGTCAAACAATCATTGCGGCAATTGCGGCGGGTGGCACTGTCATCATCGATGGTCAAAAGACCGATGGCGTCGAAAGCGTCTACAAAGACATTCGCAAGATTGCGGCGATCCATGGCGTCATCGCAAAGGGGCATGGCCGCCTGTTCTGGTTTGAGGCCGGCAAAGCTCCTGCTTGGGATGTGACCGTAAAATCACCCGACGGATACCAAACCGCAGCAGGTGTGTTTTCCGAGGCGAAAATCGATGCGGGCTCTGCGCTACTGGCCACGTATCTTGTCGATCTTAAGGGTGATGTGACCGATCTTGGCGCGGGTTGGGGCTACCTCAGCCGTGAAATTCTTGCCCATGACGGCGTCACATCGCTTGATATGGTTGAGGCCGAAAAGACCGCGCTTGAATGTGCTGTTGTGAACACCAACGATGCCCGCGCGACAGCGATTTGGGCAGACGCATTGGACCACAGGGGTGCCTACGATATGGTCGTGTCAAACCCGCCGTTCCATACCACACGCGACGGTAACCCTGACCTCGGGCGCGGTTTCATCGCCACGGCCGCCCGTATCCTCAAGCCGCGCGGCCAGCTTTTGATGGTGGCCAACCGTCACCTCCCCTATGAAGCAGAACTGGACGCGAAATTCGGCTTCGTCGAAGAACTGTCCGGGTCAGGTGCATTCAAGATTATCCGCGCGTCTCGTCCGAAACGATAATTTAGGTTAGTCTACGCCAACGTTGGGCGTTAAGGAGCTTTCATGACATTTTCCATCGCCGGCAAAACAGCCATCGTCACAGGGGCAGCCAACGGCGTCGGCCTTGCGATCGGGCGTCATTTTGTGGCCGAGGGCGCGAACGTCGTGTTTTGCGACATGGACGAACAGCGCCTCACCGAAGAGCTGGGGAGCGCAGATGTCGAACCCGAACGCTACCGGACTTTCGCGTGCGATTTGCGTCAGAAACTGTCGATCAACAATCTGTTGTCCACAACCATCGATAGCTTCGAACGTGTTGATATTTTGGTCAACGCGTCGCGCCAGTTGATGACGTCTGATCCGCTCAACCCCAAAGAAGATCAGGTCGAAGCCTTGTTGAACCAGAACCTCATGACGTCCTTGCGGTTAACGCAGGCGATCTCAAAGCGGATGATCAAACAGGCAGAGGGCAACGAAGAAGGTCAGGTCGGGTCCATCATCAACCTGAGTTCCATTTCGGCGCGTCGCGCGCATCCTGACCTGCTGGGGTATTCGATTTCAACGGCGGCGCTGGACCAGATGACGCGGTCTATGGCCGTCGCTTTGGCCCCTCACCGCATCCGCGTGAATGCAGTTGCGTTCGGTTCGGTGATGTCATCGAGCCTCAAGCATCAGCTTAAGGAACACGAAGATTACCGCAGCGACATCATCGATCACACCCCGCTTGGGCGCATCGCGGGCCCTGGTGAAGTGTCTGACGCGGTGCAGTATCTTGCGTCCGATGCATCGAGCTTTGTGACGGGCCAGATTATCACGGTCGATGGTGGCCGGACCCTGATTGATCCAGCCACGTCACCTGCCCACTAGCCCCTGATCCCCAGATTTATTCTGGGTGAATGGCGATACATTGTTGCGTTCGCGCGGCCACATCGCGGGCCGCTGAGTCCCGCTGGTCTTGCAACTGCGCCAACTTCACACGTTCTTCCACGATGTTGATTGAGACAGGTTCACGGCGGGTGAATGTCTCAGTTTCTTCGCATGGAAAGCGGAATGTTGATCCGTCTTCATTGGTCCCCTGGCAGGTTGTGCGCAGAACGCGGACGTCCTGAACTTCGGCCAAGGCAAACCCGCGCTGCACATTCCCACTGGCGACATCGATCAGACGGTCAAGCGTTCTCAGCTGGCCGTTGGCATTTGAAATGCATTGTTCGCGGGGTGTGGAACAGGCCGCAATCGCGAGGAGAGGCAGTAAGATCAGGGTCTTTTTCATCATGTAAACTTTCTTGGANAGTTATCTGGTCGCAGGTGGGTGACNGGCTCTTGGCCTACGCCAATAATCAATGCTAGGTCTTGATGATAAACAATAGCAAGGGTTCCAAGAATGGCCGCTGACGAGATGATTGAACAAAAAGCTGAAGCGTCTGCATGGTTTCGCGCCCTGCGCGACGACATTGTTCAAGCCTTTGAAAGTATTGAAGATACGCAAGAAACTGGCCCCTTCTCAGACCAACCCGCTGGGCGGTTTGAGGTCACGGAAACCAAGCGCACGGGTGATGCGGGCGAAGACGCGGGTGGCGGTCTGATGTCCGTGATGCGCGGCGGCCGTGTTTTTGAAAAAATCGGCGTAAATATCTCAACCGTGTACGGGACTTTGGGCGAACGGGCGCAGGGTGCGATGGCCGCGCGCAAAGGCATTCCGGGGATGAAAGATGATCCGCGGTTCTGGGCGGCTGGCATCAGTCTCGTGGCGCATATGCAGAACCCGCATGCGCCTGCGGTGCATATGAACACGCGGATGTTCTGGACGCCGCATGCGTGGTGGTTTGGTGGTGGGTCCGACCTCAACCCATGTATCGAATACGATGAGGANACCGCGCATTTCCACAACATGCAAAAGGCNTGGCTCGACCCGCACGGCGAAGAACACTACCCGAAATTGAAAGATTGGGCGGACGAATATTTCAATGTGCCCCACCGTGGCCGGGCGCGCGGCGTCGGCGGCATTTTCATGGATGATCTGTGCACGGGAGATTGGGCGTCGGATTTCACCCTGACCCAAGATATTGGCCGCGCGTTTTTACCCGCCTACGTGCCGTTGGTGGAAAAGCGCCGCAATACGGATTGGGATGACGGCGACAAGGATACGCAGTTGATCCACCGTGGGCTCTATGCGGAATATAATCTGGTCTATGATCGCGGGACAAAGTTTGGGCTGGAAACAGGTCACGATGCGAATGCCGTGTTGATGAGTCTTCCGCCGCTTGCCAAATGGGTCTGATAGGGCGGGACTGTTGGGCCTGATGGCCC
>JGI26260J51721_1000554_pt1 | contig 16707 bp, 14 predicted proteins | sample SaaInlV_120m_DNA_4_FD_51721 | JGI IMG/M metagenome (IMG submission 51721)
CTTGCCAGAAGAAGTACTGCAGGTAATTCGCTATCACCATGAGCGCTTTGATGGCAGTGGCTACCCGGATGGACTGAGTGGCACCCAGATACCATTATTCGCCCGAATTGCAGCTATTGTTGACTGCTATGACGCCATGACCAGCCCCAGATACTATGCCACGCCCATAGTTCATTCCGAGGCTATTATGAAATTGGCGGGCTGGCGCAAAACATTGTTTCAGAAGGAGCTGGTAGATACCTTTATCCAGGCCATTGGGCTCTACCCTCCAGGCTCACTGGTTGAGCTGACCAGCGGTGAAGTCGCAGTGGTCAGTGATTTCCGTGTGGGTATGGGCAGAAAGCCTGAGCTAACCGTTATTCTGGACGCCAACAAAAACCGCCTGACCAGAAAAAAAGCCCTCAAGCTCACCGGCAAAGAGGGCAATATTGATATAGCTAAAAACCTGCCCCCGGATGCCTATAATCTGGATCCGGAAGCGCTGTTTTAAGCTAAATTTTCGAATGGTTGTAGGATGTACTGTAGGCTAGATTCTAGACCTGCTTGTGGGAATCTTGGGTCAGGCGCGTCCACCACTTTAGCAGCAGGCGATCGGCGCTCTCTTCTGCAGCTATGCCCAGACGCTCGTACAGCTTTTTCTTGTGCACGTAGGCCACCTCGTAGACATCGGCTTCCTGAATGCGCGTTACCAGATACTCATCACTGGTCTGTACATCATCCACCATTGCCATTTCCAGAGCCTGGGAGCCGTACCAGGTCTCACCAGTGGCAATCTTTTCTATATCCAGCTGTGGGCGTCTCGAGGACACATGGGCCTTAAATAGCTGGTGAATATCTTCTAGATCCTCAACAAATTTCTTGCGCCCCTTGGTGGTATTCTCACCAAACATGGTCATGGTGCGCTTGTATTTGCCCGCGGTAAGAATCTCGTAATCCACATCGTGCTTCTTCANAACTCTATTGAAGTTGGGCAGCTGGGCAACCACACCTATGGAGCCAATAATGGCAAAGGGTGCCGCCAAAATCTTGTCGGCCACACAGGCCATCATATAGCCGCCGCTGGCCGCAACCTTATCCACACAGACTGTCAGCGGTATCTGAGCCTTGCGAATACGATCCAGCTGAGAGCTAGCCAAACCATAGCTGTGCACCATACCGCCGGGGCTCTCCAGCTTGACCAAAACCTCGTCATTGGCTGTGGCCTGAGTGAGCACCGCAGTTATCTCCTCGCGCAGATGGCTAGTAGCCGAAGCGCTGATATTGCCATTAAAGTTGAGTACAAACACTCGGCTTCTGGCCTGGGTCTCTTCGCTATCCCCAGTATCCGCCTGTTTGCTGGCTTTTTTATCACGCTTTTTATCGAGCTTAGCCTGCTTCTTTTTCGCCTTGTGGAGTTTTTTCTCCTCTGCTTTTTGCAGCGCCTCATCCATTGTGGCAATCAGCATGGCTTCACTCATATCATTAAACTGCTGATTCAATGGGGTGATTTCCAAATGACCTTTATCAGCCTGCTGTTTCTTTTGGCCAACAGTTACAACAGCAGACACAATAATGACCACAGCAATAACCACAGTCGCCACTTTGGCCAAAAACAGCCCGTATTCAGCTAAGAATTCCAAGTTCCACTCCAACAATATTCAAAAGGTAAATTATAGTTCAAATTGGCAACTGCTACTGTTGCGCCGAAGCCTGATCGACAAAGTGCTTGATCAGCCGACCAGACATAATGGTGGGCGGGGGTACATAATGGGGTAAATCATCGTAGCGGCACCAGTGGGCCTCGCTGATTTCAACACCATCCACCACAATCTCCTCAGTCACAGCATCAGCAATAAAGCCCAGCATTAACTGCCCCGGATAGGGCCAGGACTGACTACCCACATAGCGGATATTAGTAATTTCCACACCAACTTCTTCATACACCTCACGGTGCAGTGCCTGCTCAGCACTTTCACCAGCCTCAATAAACCCGGCCAGCGTACTAAACATACCATCGGGCCAGTTTGGCTGACGCGCCAATAGACAGTGATCGCCCCTGGTGACTACTACAATAACGCAGGGGGATATGCGCGGATAGTTATTGATATCACAGGGCTCACAGCGCATGGCATGCTCAGTGACCGACGAGCTCATCTGAGTGCCACAGCTGCCGCAGTACTGGTGCTTGTCCTGCCAGTCGAGCAACTGCACTGCGCGACAGACCATAGTAAACTCTTCGTCTCCAGACTTAGCCAGCAGGCTGCGCAACTCCATGGCACTGAAGTCCGAGGCCGCCCTGGCATCCTCAGACAGAGCCCAGACCTGACAGTCCACTCCCTGCCACTGGCCCAGTAACAGCCGTCGCTCGCAGAAAAACTTTAGCTGGTCAGCTGTCTCATGATCAATAAGCACTGCCGAGCTGGGCCCGCCACCATCCGGCACCAGGATATCCCGACCAATCACGGCCAGAATCCAGCGCTTTTCTGTATTTAGAGGCTTGGGGTTGGCATGGAAGCCATTGGTAATCTGCGCATTGGACAACGGGATAACACCTTATGTTTGGCTATTCTAAACGGCTATTTTGAAAGGCTCTTGTAAAAGCTCTTATTGCTTGCAAACTGACTGCGCTGCGGCTAAGGTTTGAGCCTGATTTTGCGCTAGTCTAACATGAATAAACCCGGTGGACTGCCCGGTCTATAAGACAATTAACTCTAAATATATAAACTTGAGGGATACTTGATGACTCCAACTTTGCCACAGGCATTTAAAAAGAACTTTCTCGGCAACTCGCCCGGGTGGTACGAGACGGCAATTATTGCGTTTTTAATCCTTAACCCCATCGCCCTCTACCTCTTCGGCCCCTTTATTACTGGCTGGATGTTGATTGGAGAATTTATTTTTACTCTGGCAATGGCCCTCAAATGCTACCCATTACAGCCAGGCGGACTGCTCGCCATTGAAGCCATAGCTCTGGGTATGGCCAGCCCCGAAGCAGTCTACCAGGAGACTGTCGCCAACTTCCCGGTGATTATGCTGCTGATGTTTATGGTCGCCGGCATCTACTTTATGCGCGACATACTGCTGTTCACCTTTACCAAAATTCTACTCGGCGTTAAGTCCAAAACGGCATTGTCGTTTTTGTTCTGTTTCGCTGGCGCAGTGCTGTCTGCCTTCCTAGATGCTCTGACAGTTACCGCAGTTCTGATTACCATTTCGGTGGGCTTCTACTCGGTGTACCACAAGGTGGCATCGGGCAAGAAAATCATCGATGAAAATCATGACCATGCCGACGATAAAAGCCTGATATCCAATCATCGTCAGAACCTCGAAGACTTCCGCGCCTTTCTGCGCAGCCTGATTATGCACGGCGCTGTGGGTACAGCTCTGGGTGGAGTAATGACCCTAGTAGGCGAGCCGCAAAATCTGTTGATTGCAGAGCGAGCCGGTTGGGAGTTTATGGAATTCTTTACCCGCATGGCGCCAGTGACCCTGCCGGTGTTTTTCTGTGGCCTGCTGACCTGCATACTGCTCGAAAAAACCAAGATCCTCGGCTACGGCGCTACCCTGCCCGACGCAGTGCGTCAGGTACTTAAAGAGTCCAGCGACCACGAAGATTCAAAGCGCACCCAGCAGGACAAAGCTGCACTGATTATCCAGGGCATAGTTGCCGTTATTCTGGTTCTAGCTCTGGCATTCCACATAGCTGAAGTGGGCATTATCGGTCTGATGATCATAGTTCTGCTCACCGCCTTTAATGGTATTACCGAAGAGCACCGCATCGGCCACGCCTTTGAAGAGGCCCTGCCCTTTACCGCACTGCTGGTAGTGTTTTTCGCCATTGTGGCAGTAATCCATGAGCAGCATCTGTTCTCTCCAGTTATTCACTGGGTGCTGGCAATGGACGAGTCGATACAGCCCGGCATGTTCTTCCTGGCCAATGGTCTGCTCTCTGCTATCAGCGACAATGTGTTTGTGGCTACTGTATATATCAATGAGGTACGAGCTGTACTGGATGCTGGCGATATTAGCCGCGAGCACTTCGACAAGCTGGTTATTGCTATCAACACTGGTACCAACCTGCCCAGCGTGGCAACNCCNAATGGTCAGGCAGCCTTCCTGTTCCTGCTGACCTCTGCATTNGCCCCGCTAATCAGACTGTCTTATATGCGCATGGTGATAATGGCTCTGCCCTACACTGTAGTGCTGACAATAGTCGGTCTGCTAGGCGTTCACTACAATATCTAAGAGCGCACAATTGAATAAGGCCCGACTAATAATAGTCGGGCCTTTTTTTGTGCCTAAAGAAATCCCACCGAACCCAAAGCTCCCCTTCCCAGACCCCTGAGAAAAACCAGATAGTATAAAAAAGGCCCGCCTGAGCGAGCCTTTTTACTTATAGCCAATAACTAGGCGTTGGAAAGGATAACCTTACCCTTGGCGCGACGCTCAGAGATTGATGCAAATGCCGCCCTGTAGTCATCCAGAGGGTAGACCTCGGTCACCAGTGGTGAGAACTTACCGCTGTCGATCATTTCAATCAGCTCATCAAAGTTCTTGCGAGACTCCATAGGCGCACGGGCAGCCCAGGAACCCCAGAACACCCCAATCAGTGACGCACCCTTAAGCAGCGCCAGGTTCAGAGGCATAGCGGGAATAGGACCCGAGGCAAAACCAATCACCAAGAAACGACCATCCCAGGCAATGGCGCGGAATGCCTGCTCAGAGAACTCTCCACCAACCGGATCATAGACAACATCCACGCCCTTGCCGCCAGTTAGCTCTTTAACCTTGTCTTTAAGGCTCTCGGTAGAGTAATTAATACGCAGGTCAGCCCCGGCCTCGCAGGCAAAGTCTAGCTTCTCTTCAGTGCTCGCAGCGGCAATCACAGTGGCGCCCATAGCCTTGGCGATCTGAATAGTGGCAATGCCCACACCTCCAGCTGCACCCAGCACCAGCAGAGTCTCGCCGGGCTGAATATTAGCCTGCTGCTTAAGCGCGTAATAGGAGGTGCCATAGGTAATGGCAAAGCCCGCCGCCTGCTCAAAGGACATGGTATTACCCATCTCAAAGGTAGTGTGCTCATTAACCACGCATTGCTCAGCAAAAGCACCTATCTGAGTGGTGGCAATAACCTTGTCGCCCAGCTTGCGGCTGGTGACGCCCTCGCCTACGGCGGTAACCACGCCAGCCAACTCAGCGCCAGGTATAAATGGCAGCTCAGGTTTAAACTGATATTTACCCTGAACAGTTAGCACATCGGGGAAATTTACCCCGGTGGCCTTGATATCCATCAGAATTTCACCTTTGCCCGGAGTTGGAGCTTCCACCTCTTCTAAAGCCAAATTTTCCGTGGGACCAAATTCCTTACAGACTAGTGCTCTCATTGTATTATCCTGATGTTATTATTTTATTTATCGGCCAAATAGGCTGCCGCCTTGGCAACAAATTTATTGGTTTGCTGAAACCCGCCCACCAGCATCTGCTGGCCCTCCGGATTATCTATATTGTCCATCTGGGCACGCACATTTTCTGGCGTCTGCTGCTCTGGTGGCAGGTAGATGCCATCAGTTTCATAGATATGAGTGCGCGCATAGCCACCGGCACCGGCGCAGAGAATACTGCGATTGGGAGCCGCTTCATCACAGAGCGTTAACAAACCAGCGGTTACAGATTCCACAGTCATAATATCGGACTGCTCTTCAGTCACTAGCCCCTCGAGCATTCTTGTGCCGGCCGTGGGTGACAGACAGTTCACTTTGATGTGGTATTTTTCACCCTCAATACAGAGCGTATTCATCAGCCCCACCACAGCCATTTTNGCAGCGCCATAGTTAGCCTGACCAAAGTTGCCNTACATGCCGCTGGAGGACGTGGTCATTACAATGCGGCCATAGCCCTGCTCGCGCATTAGTTCCCAGACTGCTTTGCAGCAGTTGGCTGAGCCCATCAGGTGCACATCAACCACCAGCTGAAAGTCGTCCATACCCATTTTGGCAAAGCTCTTATCCCGCAGAATACCGGCATTGTTAACCAGAATATCCACCCGGCCCCATTTCTCAACGGCCTGGGCAACCATGGTTTCAACTTCATCCATCTTGGCCACATTGGCACCATTGGCAATGGCTTCACCGCCAGCGGCTTCAATCATGGCAACGGTTTCCATGGCAGCATCGCTTGAACCGCCCACGCCATTCACTGTGCCACCTAGATCATTGACCACCACCTTGGCTCCGCGCGCCGCCAGTGCCAGGGCATGGGAGCGACCCAGGCCATTGCCTGAGCCTGTAACTATGGCTACCTGTCCGTCGTATCTAATTGTCATTCGTCTCTCTCCTCTGAGGTTAAATACCTATAGTTTAGTCTAGCGGTATTGGCTCAGTTCGCGACGTGCAATCACCATGCGGTGAACAGAATCCGGGCCATCGGCAAAACGCAGCGTACGCTGTGCGCCATACCAGGTGGCCAGCGGCGTATCCTGAGACAGTCCAATACCACCATACATCTGCATGGCTTCGTCGATAATTTTTAAGGCCATATTAGGAGCTGCCACTTTAATCATGGAGATAAAGGGCTGAGCTGCATCTGTGCCCTCGTGATCCATTAGCCAAGCTGCTTTTAAGCACAGCAGTCTGGTCATTTCTATATCAATGCGCGCCTGGGCAATAATGTCCCCGTTGCCACCCAGCTTGGCCAGAGGCCGACCAAAGGCTTCGCGGTTGAGAGACCGCTCGCACATCAGCTTGAGCGCAGCTTCCGCCAGACCCAGTGAACGCATGCAGTGGTGAATACGGCCAGGCCCCAATCGCCCCTGTGCCACTTCAAAGCCACGGCCTTCGCCGAGAATCATATTTTCTTTGGGCACGCGCACATCGGTAAAGCGCATATGCATATGGCCGTGGGGTGCGTCATCTATATTAAAGATTTGCATGGGGCGCAGGTTCTTAACACCTGGGGTGTCAAAAGGAATCAGTATCTGGCTGTGCTGACCATGGCGGGGACCGCCGGGGTTGGTATTAACCATCACAATCATAATCTTGCAGCGCGGGTCACCGGCACCAGAAATCCAAATCTTCTCGCCATTCAGTACCCATTCATCACCGTCGGCAACACAGGACATAGCAATATTGGTGGCATCTGAAGAGGCCACATCCGGCTCGGTCATGGCATAGGCAGAGCGAATTTCACCTGCCAGCAATGGCTTTAACCACTTCTCTTTTTGCTCATCATTGCAGTAGCGAGCCAATACTTCCATATTGCCTGTATCCGGGGCCGCGCAATTAAATACTTCCGGCGCCAGGTGGGAGCGACCGGTTTCCTGAGCAATATAGGCATATTCAACCGTGTTTAGCCCATGGCCACCCTCGTAATGGGTCAGGAAAAAATTCCACAGATTCTTGGCTCTGGCCTTGGCCTTGAGGGTTTCCAGAATTTCAGTCTGGCGCTCGGTAAATGCCCAGCGGTCGCCTTTACCCACTTCCTGATGATACTCATGCTCCAGAGGCAGTATCTCTATATCTATAAATTGCTTAACCTCTTCGAGAATAGGTTTTAACTTGTCACTGATGCCTAAATCCATGTTGCTATGCCCCTAAAATTGTAATTTATTATGCCTGCTTGCAGCTTGGTAACCACTTATTAGTAACCACTTAGCTGAGCAAAGCGATCTGTATGGTAACTGTTATCGCCAAACAATGTCTGCGCTGGTCGGGCGCGCTTTATAAAAAAACCAATGTCATATTCGTCGGTCATACCAATGCCGCCGTGCATCTGAATAGCCTCATTGGTAGACAGTTCAGCCACCTCAGCGAGTTTGGCTTTAGCAATACTGGCCAGAGCAGGAACCCGCTTATGGCTTTCATCCATAGCCTGCAGTGCTTTGAGTACCACTGATTTGCACAGCTCAATCTGGCTCCACCAGTCGGCAGCACGGTGCTGCAGGGCCTGAAACGAACCAATCAACACACCAAACTGCTTGCGTTCTTTGAGGTACTGCAAGGTGCGCTCAAAGCTTTCCTGGGCCATGCCCAACATCTCTGCGGAAAGATAGATATTGCCTGCATCCAGAGTAGCGGACAGCGCCTTAAAACCCTGGCCCTCTTCACCTAGCAGTGCGGCCTCGGCCACCTCAACCTGGTTAAAGCTAATATTGGCATAGTTGCGCCCATCGGTAGCCGCTACGCGCTCAACCTCAATACCAGCGGCGGTAGCATCCACAACAAACAGGCTTATGCCCTTTATATCGCCCGCTTCACCAGAGGTGCGCGCCGCCACAATCAGCTTGTCCGCAGTGCCACCATCGACCACAAAGCGCTTGGCGCCGTTTAGGCTGTAGCCCTGGCCCTGCTTGACTGCAGTCATGCTGATTTGAGCTGGCGCATGATGAGCGTTTTCGTCCACTGCCAGTGCTGTGGTAATTTCGCCGCCAGCGATCGCGCCCAATAATTCAGTTTTTTGCTCTTCAGTGCCCGCCCCTTTGATGGCAGTCACACCCAGCACAGCTGTGGCAAACAATGGAGAAGCGGTTAATGTGCGGCCGGTCTGCTCGACAATCTGACCCATACCCACATGACCAAACTCCAGACCACCATAGGCCTCAGGCACCAAAATTGCCGCCCAGCCCATGTCGACCATCTGGCCCCAGAGACTGTCCGCATAACCAGTTTCACTACCTGCATCCCGCTGCGCACGCAGCTCAGCCAGGGGAGCAAATTCAGCAAGAAAGCCCTGGGCTGATTCCTTGAGCATCTGCTGCTCTTCGTTTAATACTAATGCCATAATTCTGTACCTTTGTATTTTATTGGCGCTGTCGCCATCTGTTAGCGCTTTAGCAACCTATTAGCCGAGGCCGAGGATATTTTTAGCTATCACATTAAGCTGAACCTCTGAGGTTCCGCCTTCGATAGAATTACCTTTGGTGCGCAGCCAGGTGCGTGGCAACCAGCCTTGATTAGAAGCCTCACCCTCCCAGACCATGGCATCGCTGCCATTGACCTTAAGCAGGGTTTCAAAGCGGCGCTTATTAAGCTCGGTCCCATAATATTTCAACATGGCAGAGGTAGCCCCAACACCATGGCCCGACTTTACTTCGTCGGTAACCCGCTCTGCGGTTAGTGCAAAACAGGCACCGTCAATTTCCCATTTGGCAACCTCAGCCCTCAGCAGCGGGTTGTTCATGCGACCCTGGTCAACACCCAGCGCCCTGGCGGCGATCTGGCCCATGGTTTCAGAACCCACATCGGCCATACCCATGCCGCCGATCATTTCTCGCTCGTGGGTTAGCAGATACTTGGCTATGGTCCAGCCGTGATTGATATCCCCCACCACCTGATCTTTCTCTACACGCACATCATCCAAGAAAGTTTCACAGAAAGGCGAACTGCCAGAAATTAGCTTAATCGGCTTGGGCGTGACTCCGGGAGTCTCCATATCAAATAACACCAAGCTAATGCCCATCTGCTTTTTGGCATCTGGGTCGGTGCGCAGCAGACAGAACATCCAGTCGGCTTTGTCGCCGTAAGAGGTCCAGACCTTTTGCCCATTGGCGATAAAATGGTCGCCCATATCCTCACCCTTGGCCTGTAGGCCGGCCAAATCTGAACCTGCGCCTGGCTCTGAATAGCCCTGACACCATCGAATCTCGCCGCGGATAATAGGCGGCAGATGCTGCTGTTTTAAGGCCTCAGAGCCAAATTTAAGCAGCGCCGGACCAATCATCCAGATACCAAAGCTACTCAGAGGTGGACGAGCATTGATGCGCGCCATCTCTTCTTTAAGAATCTTGTGCTCAGTCTTATCCAGGCCACCACCACCATATTCTGCAGGCCAGTCCGGTGCAGTCCAGCCTTTAGCGCCCATGCGCTCCATCCACTGCTTCTGTTCTTCGCTGGCAAACTCAAAGTTACGGCCACCCCAGCACATCTCTTCTCCACCCTGGGTAGATTCGCGCATTGATGGGGGACAGTTTGCTTCTAACCAGTCTCTGGTCTCATGCCGGAAAGCGTTTAAATCACTCACATTAGGCTCCTGCTGCTAAGGTTTTTATTGGTTGTAATCTGGGATTATTAGGCGCCTGATCCTTAGATAGCACTGGGATCAGACCCATCAAAAATAGAAAATTGAACTTACAGTATGTTATTAAACCTTTCAAGTATCCCGCTAATAAATTCCACTATTTACAGCAGTAATAAAGCTCTGGTCGACTGCATAAGCAGTTATCAGTTAAAGTACTGCGCGGCGCAACCACAGGGGTTGGCCTAGCGAATCTAATCAGGAAAATATGCCATGAGCAAAGCACTGCAACAGCTGCTCGACACCCTGGCCCTGGACAAGATAGATGAGACTATCTATCGCGGCCAGACGCCAGAAACTTCCAACAAGCGTGTATTTGGCGGTCAGGTATTTGCCCAGGCCATGCGTGCAGCTCAGGACACAGTGCCAGAAGATCGCATGGTGCACTCGCAACATGCTTACTTCTTGCGCCCAGGTGACCCCTCTGTGCCTATTCTGTATCAGGTTGATGGCATCCGCGATGGCGGCTCCTTTACTACCCGCCGCGTAGTAGCTTCCCAGCGGGGCAAGGCCATCTTTAATACCGAGCTGTCATTTCAAATTGCAGAGCAGGGTCTGAGCCATCAGATAGATATGCCAGACTGCCCCGGGCCAGAAGAGCTTGGCGATGACAATGAGCGCTGGAAAGAAATGATTGCCAAACAGCGCGACAAAGCCGGAGCCAGAGCAGCTGTGCATCGCCCCTCTCTGCGCCCAATCGAAATGCGCTCTGTGGACCCCATAGACTATGCCAACCCCAGTAGCAGAGACCCAGAGCAAAAAGTCTGGATCAAAGCCAGCGGCTCAATTGCCGATCTGGCCGAGACCGACAGCCAGCCCCTGCACCATGCAATTTTGGCCTATGCCTCTGACTTTAATCTTATGGGAACCTCGCTGCTGCCCCATGGAGTTAGCATTATGAACCCCAAGTTGCAGCCGGCCTCTCTGGACCACTGCATCTGGTTCCACGATATCTTCCGAGCCGATGAATGGCTGCTGTATGTGATGGATAGCCCCAGATCTAGCCATGGCCGCGGGCTAAGTAGAGGCTCCTTCTATAGTGGCGATGGCCGCCTTGTGGCCAGCACTATTCAGGAGGGTCTGATTCGTTTGCACAGAGACTAAGCGAGACTAGCGCCCAGACGAGCGGCTACAGGTGGAGATACTTCTTCTGCTTGCCGCTGACCTTCTTGAGGTAATTTCTGGTTTCACCGCGGATATGTCTATTGGTTAAAAACCAGTAAAACTCGCTGACCGTCATATTGTTTATACGCGCCAGTGATTTGGTCTTGTTGCCGTTTTTATCCAGGCTGCGCCACAGATTGCCAGCACCGCCGTTATAGCTGGAGATCATGGCATATTCCAACTTTTTTGGGTGTTTGATACCAGACAGATAGCGAGTAGCCAGAATACGCAGATAGCCCGCCGCCACCTCAATATTATTGCTTGGGTTATAGAGGTAAGAAGAGCTGGGGGTATGTTTGTAACCTTTAATAATTGAGAAATAGTCTCGCCCTGCAGTGTTAGCCTTAATCTGCATCAGGCCCAGTGCATTGGACCCAGAGCGAGCCAAAGGGTTAAACGANCTCTCGGTTTCCATAATCGCCATCATCAGCGACGCAGGAACATTGTGCTGTCGGCCAGCAGCTTTGACAGTTTGAATATATTTGCCGCCGGCAATATTCTTATGCTCCTTGACCATATTAATTTTAATTTTATAGCGACCCCTATGCTGCTGAGCCCTCTGGGCCAAATGGTCGGCATAAATTTCGGCTGTCCAGGGGTTCTCTATGGGCTTGCCCCTGTGATCGAGAATCTGCTTCCAAAAAAATGGCTTGTTGGTGCGATCGTTGATCAGCCCAAAATCACTGGCGGTTTTAGCATCGATCACCGAGGGATCTATCTGGGTGAGCAGTATCTCTACAATAGATTCCTGCAGCAGCTGCAGACTGGTTGCAGTTACAACCACCAGCCCGGTTTCAAAGTCGACCAGAGTGTCACTATCGGCCGCATCGTTAAATACCAGCACCGAGGGTTTAATGGCCGCCTTCTGGTCTGGGCCATTTTGATACTCCCAGAGCAGGGCCGCCACATCTTTATCATAGGCATCGTAATCTATAGCCAGCGCCTGGCTGGGCAGAACAACAGCGGCTAGCGCAATAACGGGCACAGCTAATTTAAAACTTAGGTTCATAATGGCGACTTACACCTTATAGGCATAGTCAGGATGCTGCTCAAGCATGCCCTGGCGCATACGTCGCATACCCGCAATCCAGCGATCGTAATCGGCCCCTTTGCGCTCCACATAGGTAGCTAGCTCTGCATGGGGTTGAATCATAAATCTCTCGTCTGCCATACCGGCCAGCACAGAGTCTGCAGCTTCCTCGGCGGTCATCATAGAATCCTGACCAGTTACGCCGCGCCCGCCCTCAGTCATAGCAGTAGCCACATACAGGGGGCAGACCACCGAAACTTTAATATTGTCATCACCATGGGTAATAGCCAGAGATTCAGCAAAGCCTACTGCTGCAGTCTTGGTGGTTGAATAGGCGGCATCCCCCAGCTGACAGAGCAACCCAGCGCCAGAGGCAACATTAACCAGGTAGCCGCCACCGCGCTTGATCATATCCGGCACCAGGGCTCTAGCCGCAAATACATGGGCCATAACATTGACGTTCCAACTGGTCATCCAGTTGTCATTGGAGCCAGAGGCTGCCATCCAGCCCGGCCCATCACCAAAGGCCACACCTGCATTAGAGACAAATATATCAATCGGGCCAAGGCGCTCTTCGGTTTCACGAACCAATGCTTGAATATCTTCTTCCAGACCCACATTGGCGGCCACAGCAATACCATTGATCTGCTCTGCTACCTGGGTTGCAGGTTGCAGATTTAAATCAGCTACCGCCACCCGGGCGCCAGCCGCGGCAAATTTTTCACAGAGTGCGCGACCAATGCCACTGGCACCACCAGTGACCACTACAACTTGATTATTAAGATCCACTGAATCCCCTATTTCTATCTTTAATTAGATTAATACAGCTGTCAGAGCTGCTCTTAACTGCGCCGGAATAGGCACAGATTTATCCGTCTTGCGATCCACAAATACATGGGTAAAGGTGCCGTGGGCGGACACAGTCTGCTCGCCCTGCTTAAAAATACCTATACCATATTCCACCGAGCTATTGCCCAGTCGGTTGACTCTAAAGCCCGCCTCCAGTTTATCCGGGTAGGCCACCGGCGATTTGTATTCACAGCTGGAGGCCACTACAAAACCAATAATTTCAGCACTGTGAATATCCAGCCCGCCCTGCTCGATCAGATACTGATTGGCAACGGAATCAAAGTAACTGTAATAGACCACATTGTTAACATGACCATAGATATCATTGTCCATCCATCTGGTGGTGATATCGACAAAGTATTTGTAGCCTGAGCGCTGATCTGATGGGGTCATGGTTAAAAAGCCCTTAGCGAGTGAATTAAAAAGCTTGCTGATAAATGGTCAGCGCATCGTCCAGGCTGACCTCACGGGGGTTATTGATCAGCAGCCGCTGCTGCAATATGGCCTCTTCAGCCAACATGGGTAAATCTGTTTTAGCTATATTCATCTGCTCTAGTCTGGTCTGCAAGCCTAGCTTCTCAGCCAGGGCTAAAAAGTAATCAGCCAGTATTTCTGCAGCGGCCACTGGATCCTGGGGCAGCTCTTGATCAGGCAGTATAATCGCCGCCAGCTCAGCATAGAGCTCCCCTGCCCAGGGTGCGTTAAAGCGCAACACATGGGGCAGCACCAGCGAGTTACTCAGGCCGTGGGGAATATGGTAATTGCCACCCAGGGGATAGGCCAGCGCATGCACAGCGGCAACCGGAGCATTGGCAAAAGCCTGACCGGCCAGCATGGCCCCCAGCAACATGGCGCTGCGCGCTTCCAGGTTATCTCCCTGCAGAGTGGCAGTCTCAATATTTGCCGCCATTAGCCGCAGAGCCTCGCGGGCAAGCATATCTGACACCGGGTTCTTTAGGCGTTTACTGGTAAAGGCCTCTATGGCATGCACCATGGCATCAATGCCGGTAGCCGCTGTAACCGCCGGGGGCAGACCAGTGGTCAGGCTGGCATCGAGAATAATTTTATCCGCCAGTAGGCTGCGGCTCACCACACCGGCTTTGGTGGTTTCGCCAGTGGTAATAATAGATACCATAGTAGCCTCAGAGCCTGTACCTGCAGTGGTAGGCACCTGAATCAATGGCAGGCGACCGCCGGTAATCTGATCGACGCCATAGATATCGCCCAGTGCCTGCTCGCCCTTAATCAACACTGCCAACAGCTTGGCAACATCCATAGAACTACCACCACCAAAACCAATTACCCCATCGCAGGCAAATTGCTGGGCACTGGTTACCGCATCCATCACCACTGACTCTGGAGGGTCTGCCACCACATCAGAGTAAATATGGTAGTCAATAGCATGGGCTTTAAGACTGTCTGCGGCTGCATCTANCAAACCGAACTGGATAATCCCAGGATCGGTGACCAACAGTGCACGGCCAATGCCCAGGCCAGCTGCCAATTCACCCAACTGCTCGGAAGTGCCGGGGCCAGAGAGCACATCGGAGACAGTGCTAAATAGAAAATTGTTCATAGGTTGCTCTTAGTATTATTGTTAAGCTGAGCGCCTTGCGAGGCCGTTAATAAACAGATTGAAGTAAGCCGCGGAGACCTCAGGGGATCGAATATCTGCTATCCAATTGGCCAGCTCGGGGCTGGCTTCAACTGCGCCCGACAGCACATTCTGCGCAATATCCACATCCATAGGCCGCAATGTGCCATCGGCAAATCCCTGATCTATATAGGTACCGAGAATTTTGCTGTTATTTTTATTGGCTTTTAAAACAGCTTTTCGGTGCTGCTCGTCCAGCGAGGGCAGTGCACGGTAGCGAATCAAGGGCCCCTGCTCGCTAAACTGAATATTAAACAGATAGCGCAGCGACAGTTCGATTTTTTTAAGGCCATTGGCCTGGCTGGCACCAGCTTTGTTTAACAGCCTGCTCTCAACATCCAAGGAGCGGTTAAAACACTGGTATAGCAGCTCTTCTTTGTTTTTTATATGGTAGTAAAAGGCGCCTTTGGTTACATCTAGCGAATTGGCAATCTCATCCAGCGAAGTCCCTTTATAGCCCTTCTGGTTAAAGTAAATTGCGCCCACACGATAAAAGGCCTCGCGCTTAATATGACTTTGGTATTCCCGGTCAAAGCTATCCAGCTGCAAACCGCTTAGCTGGGGAAACTGAATATCAACAAACTGATGTTTCTGAGCAGACAGGCCATTGACCAGAATATCCAGTACGCCCTCAATCACTGGCTCCGGGTTGGCCCCGTGGGAGCGGTTGAGCCATACAGGAAACCACTGCAGAATAGAAAAAATTCCAGTAACAATAACTGCTGGGTCCAGGTCTTCAATCAGCCCCTCATCTATACCCTGCTCTACCATCTGCTGGCAGTCGGCAAAAATATTGCTCCAGCGCTGCATTATATCCTCAGCATGCTCTGCATCTAGGGCCGAGATCTCGGACAGCAGCGCGTAATGGGGCCCAACACCCTGCAATGTGTCTATGTACTGATAAAAGTGCCTCTTCACCAGCGAGATAATTTTCTCTATGCCATTGCCCTGCAGCTGATTGGCCGCCTGCACATGGTCCAGCCACATAGCACAGCTGGAGACATAGCACTGATAGATAAGGTCTTCTTTAGTTTTGACGTAATAATAGACGCAGGTTTTGGTGAGCTGCATGCTGCCGGCAATATCTGCCAGAGTGGTAGCCCTCGAGCCCTGCCAGTTAAACAGCTGCGCCGCCTCAGACAAAATAGCCTGAAACTTAAGTTGGTGCTGACGACCCTTGCTAAAAGGCGATACCAGCTGGCTGTTAATCACTGAATTCATTGGCTCTAAGTACTGGGGTCAATAGTTATACTTTGCAGAAGAATAACATACTCGAGTACTAGTCCAAGGGGCAAATGGCCCTAATTACCGCTAAATCAGCGCTGTATAAACCATTTTAAGAGAGGCAATTGCCAGCACCAGAGCCAGCAGTTTTTGAAGTGTCATGGAGGAGGCGCGATGAGACGCGAGCTCGGCGCCAGCCAGGCAGCCTATAAAAGCTGCCAGCAGCAACCAGCCAGTGCCCAGAGGCCAGGCCTGATCGCTAACCAGATAACCTGCCAGACCACCGATAGAATTTAGCAGAATAAAACCAGCAGCCACCGCGGTACTCTGGCGCATAGAACACCAGCCAAAAATCAGCAGAATTGGGCTTAGAAACACCCCGCCACCAATACCGGTTAGACCAGAGGCAAAACCCAGCACAGCACCCAGCAGCAATGCTATGCCAAGCTGGGGCTGCTCAATCACCGCAGCTTCTCGATTAACCATCAGCATGCGCAGCGCCGCAAAAAGCAGTAACCCGCCCACTAGCAGCCGATAGACAGTTGCATCAACACTGATCATGCCACCGATAAATGCCATGGGAGCAGAGCCCAGCACCAGCGGCCAGAATAATTTATGGGGCAGTAATTGGTAAGGTTTAAAGCGGTAGAGCAACCAGCAGGTCACCACAATATTCATAAGCAGCGCCGCCGGGCGCATGGTTTCCGGGGCTAGCCCCCAGAGCGCCATGGCCGCCAGA
>JGI26260J51721_1000557_pt1 | contig 16644 bp, 19 predicted proteins | sample SaaInlV_120m_DNA_4_FD_51721 | JGI IMG/M metagenome (IMG submission 51721)
GGTGCGGATATAGTCTTTCACGGTCTTCATGGTGCATTCCTCATATGGCGCGCCCGTCATAGCAGCTCAGGCGACAGAAACGAGCCCCAATTTGCGATGCCTTGCAGCATGGCGCTCTAGCGCAAAACCCGCCCGGCCACCGCATCGAGCTTGCCGACCAAAACAGGATCGCGGGCTTCTGGGGCGGTGAGTATGGCATATTCCAGCGCCCTGTCACAGCCATGCGGGCAGGCGTCTCGTGTTTCACCTAAAAGCTGCGGCAGGCGCGCCACCATCCCCTTGGCCTGCGCTGAATTGCCCATGAGGGTTTTGATGATATCCGTCACATCGACCTCCCCATGGTCTGGGTGCCAGCTGTCATAGTCAGTGATCATGGCCACAGAGGCATAGCACAACTCTGCTTCGCGCGCGAGTTTTGCCTCTGGCATATTGGTCATCCCAATCACATCCGCCCCCCAGCTTTCACGATACATGCGGCTTTCAGCCAGGGTCGAAAATTGCGGCCCTTCCATTGCCAGATATGTGGCACCCTCATGCACAGTGATCCCCTCCGCCCTTGCCGCCTCAGCGCAGGCCGCCGATAGCCGCGGGCAGGTGGGATGGGCGAGGCTGACATGACCCACGCAACCGCTGGAGAAGAAGGAGCTGGCGCGCTGCCGCGTGCGGTCAATAAATTGATCCACAATCACAAAATGCCCCGGTGCCATCGCATCGCGAAACGAGCCACAGGCGCTCACAGAGATGACATCTGTGACCCCAAGCCGTTTGAGAGCGTCAATATTGGCGCGATAGGGCACATCACTGGGGGCGTGGACATGGCCGCGCCCGTGTCGCGGCAAAAACACCATTTCGACACCGTCCAACTCTCCTGTGAGCAGCTCATCGGAAGCTGTGCCCCAAGGGCTCTCGACCTGTTGCCATTTGGGGTTTTGCAACCCGTCAATTTCGTAAATCCCGGAGCCACCAATCACGCCAATTTTTGTTTTGCTCATCGCTTGCGTCCTTAAAAATGCCAAAGAGTCTTCATTTTGTTACATGTTTTTATGCGCCGCGCCAGTCGCAGACCGCGCCATTGTGTTCAAAATTTCCCAGCAGGTTAAGAATTCCGTGACCTCCGCGATATATATGATATGAGGCGGCAAGGTTTCGACTGTTCGACAAAAAGGTTTCCATTATGTCTCGTGTTTCATTGGCTGCATCGGCGGTCAAATCTTCTTTTGCCAATTTTAATTTGAGCGCCGGGGAGCCGTTGACCCCGGGCCGGATCCGGATCGAGCTGTTGGCGGGCCTCACCGTGGCTTTGGCGCTGGTGCCTGAGGCGGTGGCCTTTGCCTTTGTCGCTGGGGTGCACCCTTTGGTTGGGCTTTATGCCGCCTTCATCGTTGGCCTTATCACCGCCCTGATCGGTGGTCGCCCTGGTATGATTTCCGGCGCAACGGGCGCTCTGGCGGTGGTTATGGTGGCGCTTGTGGCCCAGCATGGGGTCGAATATCTTTTTGCAACCGTGGTGCTTATGGGGCTTATTCAAATTTTTGTTGGCATCATGAAATGGGGCAAATTCATTCGGCTTGTGCCGCATCCGGTGATGCTGGGTTTCGTGAATGGCTTGGCAATTGTCATTTTCCTTGCGCAGATGACCCAGTTCAAAGTGCCGGGATCTGTGGTCAACACCGGGCAGGGCATGTCGAGCGGGGAGTGGCTTTCGGGCCTGCCTATGTTGGTTATGCTGGGGCTGGTCGCGCTGACCATGGTGATCGTCTGGGGCATGCCCAAGCTGACCAAAGCCGTTCCGGCCCCTTTGGCTGGCATTGGCATCGTGGCGGTGATTGTGATTGCCTTTGGCATTGACGTACCGCGCGTTGGCGATTTGGCCAGTATTGAGGGCGGTTTGCCGCAGTTTCATATCCCCAGCGTACCTGTGACGTTGGAAACTTTTTGGATCATCCTGCCCTATGCGGGTATTCTGGCCGCCATTGGGCTTATTGAAAGCCTGCTGACGCTCAATCTTGTGGGGGACATCACCAATAAGCGGGGCGGTGCGAGCCAAGAGAGCATCGCGCAGGGCATTGCGAACACTGTCACTGGGTTTTTTGGGGGCATGGGGGGCTGCGCCATGATCGGTCAATCGATGATCAATGTGAAATCTGGTGGCCGCACGCGGATTGCGGGCATCGCGGCGGCGCTGTTCCTCTTGGCTTTTATCGTTGTCGCCTCGCCCTTAATCGAACAAATTCCGCTGGCAGCCTTGGTCGGCGTGATGTTCATGGTTGTGATCGGCACATTTGCTTGGAACAGTTTGATGATCATGCGCAAAGTGCCNCTGACGGATGCTTTTGTGATCATTTTGGTGACGGCCGTGACGGTGATGACTGACCTTGCCATCGCGGTTGTGGTTGGGGTGATTGTCTCAGCGCTGGCCTATGCGTGGCAAAACGCCACCCGCATCCATGCGAACCGTGCAATTGAGAGTGATGGCACCAAGGTTTACAAAATCCGCGGCCCGCTGTTCTTTGGCTCGTCGGAGGGGTTTTCAGAGCTGTTTACCCCATATGAGGATCCGCAGACCGTCATCGTCGATTTNGCNGACAGCCGGGTTGCCGATCAATCGGCGCTGCAGGCGATTGAGGCCTTGGCGCTGAAATATGAAGAGGCGGGCAAGCGCATCCAACTGCGTCACCTAAGCAAAGATTGCCANTACCTGCTAAGCAAGGCCGGGCATCTGATCGTCGACAGTGACGATGACCCCGATTATCAAATCGCCGTGGATTACGGCGTGCGCACGGGCATTTTGGCCGCTGGGCATTAGACCCCAAAGCACCTTTGCGGCCCGGATCAATCGTCCGGGCGGCTCAGGGAAAACGTATCGTCCACAACGGTGTAATCTTTATAGCCTAAACGCGCCAATGGCTTGAACTTTTTCACATCAAACAGGCCATTCACCAGACAATCGTCGCGCATATGCACGCCGGTCACCTCCCCGAAGACGGCAAAATTTGCCGGTCCGGCCAGGGTGATGATCTGCGTCACCTTGCATTCGAGGCTGGCAGGCGCGCCGCCAACACGAAACCCCTTGATGGTTTCACAGCCAGGGCCTCAAGCCCTGCATGGGCAAACTCATCCTCTTGCTTGCCAAGGCTTGCCGAGGAGGCATTCATCGCGTCCAGCATGGCAAATTCAACAATATTGACGCAAAATACCCCCGTTTCGCGGATGTTGCTGACGCTGTCTTTCGTGCCATCCTGATCGGGTTTTGCGCCGGTGGATGCAAACATCACCTGCGGCGGCACATAGGCCACGGCGTTGAAAAACGAATAGGGCGCCAGGTTGCGCCCGCCCGCGGCGTCCTGGGTTGAGATCCAACCGATGGGCCGGGGGGTCACGATGGCATTAAACGGGTTATGCGGCAGGCCGTGACCCTCTTCGGGACGATAAAACATATGCTCTCCTCTGGGTTTACGCCGAGCGTAACCGCGTGTTAGGCCAGTTGCAAAAGGAAAGAGGACCGGGCGGTGTTTCATTTAAACCGCGAGACAGACGCAGATTGGTGGGAAGTCGAAGCGCTGTATGATTTGTGCTTTGCTCCGGGCCGGGAGGCTTTGTCTTCCTATCGTTTACGCGATGGAACGCTGCCGATTGCCGCGCTGTCACAGGTGGCGCGGGATCGGGATGGCATTCTGGCCGGCGCCATTCGCTATTGGCCGGTTTGTGTCGGGGAGCGTCCTGCGCTCTTGCTTGGGCCCATTGCCGTCCATCCAACCCGGCAGGGCGAGGGGCTGGGGGGCTATTTGATTCGCGAAAGCCTGGCCCTGGCGCCAGGTCTTGGGTGGAATAGGGTGCTGCTGGTGGGGGATGCACCCTATTACCAAAGATTTGGATTTCGCCCGCTCAGCGGCGTTGAGATGCCACCACCCACCAACCCCAAACGCATTCTGGGCATGTCCTTGGCTCCGGGGGCTTGGGATGGGGTGCAGGGCAAGGTCACGCGGGCCCAGCCATAGGCCTCCATAGGACCCCGCGGCCTGCCAAGCCCGGCGCCAAAGATCGGCTGAAATCCAACGCGCCTTGACCCAAAATCCATTCCATCTATCTGTAAAATATNTTAAAAAAATCAAAANTTTTGACGGAATATATTCAATAAAGGCAGGATTATGGCAGATCCCAAACAGTTCGAACTTTTGAGGCAAGGCGTTAGTGTGTGGAATCGATATGCTCGATCGGTAATCAAGATTGATTTGTGTAGGGCGAACGTGCGGGGGGCTGGCTGCGCGGCGAAAACCTCTTCCCCAGGCAGCACTTCCCTAGTCGGATCTCTTTGACCAAATAGGAGTTAATGAATTGCCTAAAATTGGATATTTCACAGAAGATCGTTTGAAAAATATCCCCAGGCGACACTGGGCAGAACATGAGTTTTCCTTTTACCTAGATGACCTTTTTGCGGCTTTAACTCAGGAGGCCGAACAGGCCGGAGCTGGACGCTTACGGGTCAAGCTTGAGAAAGACCTCTGCATAACGCCATTTCACCACGAAAGGCCTGGGCGGGTGCATATGTGCGGTGGTGAAATCACTGCAAAATTTGAGCAATAGCCATAGGTACCAGCATATTGAGATGGTGAATGCGCCTGCCGGGGGCAGGCAGGCGCAGCCCGGTGTTGCCACCAGGCAAAGTGTTTTGGCTTGGTGGTTGGGTTGTGCAGAGGTCTTTTGAAGATTTTTTATTAGGATTTCGCGGCATGACGCGGCCGCCTTGCTCACTGCGCGCCGCTCTTTAGCCATTCAGTCACAGGGCCACGCACCGACTGATGGCCCGCCGCGCGGGCCGCATCAATGACGGTCTTTAACTCTTTGAGATTGATCCGCCGGATCAGGTGTTTGACAGGCGCGACAGAGGCCGGGCGCATGGAGAGGGTGCCAATGCCCAGAGCGGCAAAACAAGCCGCCTCCAGCGGTCTGCCTGCATCCTCGCCGCAAAAGGACAGATGGGTCTGACTGCTGCGCGCGCGGGTGACGATCTGCTCCAGAAAGTTCAGAAAGCTGGTGTTCAGCGTGTCATAGCGCCGGCGCACCCGCTCATTTTCTCGGTCGGCTGCAAAGAAAAATTGTTTCAGGTCATTGCCGCCGATGGAGAGAAAATCGACCTCTTTGAAAAACTGGTCTGGTGCAAAGGCCAAGGAGGGGGTTTCAAGCATGGCGCCCACATGAATCTGTTTCGGCAGGACGTGGCCCAGTTTGATCTCACGGGCCTTGGCCCGGTCCAGCTCTGCCAAGGCGCCGTGAAATTCATCAAATTGTGCGATAAAGGGGAACATGACCCAAAGATCGCGCCCCGCCGTGGCCCGCAGCAGCGCTTGCAGCTGCATGCGCAGAATGCCGGGCTTATCCAGCCCCACCCGAATGGCGCGCCAGCCCATGGCCGGGTTTGGCTCATCTTGCGGCACCATATAGGGCAGCACCTTGTCAGAGCCGATATCTAGCGTCCGAAACACCACTTTGCGCCCTTCGGCGGCGTCAACCACCCGCGTGTATTGCGAGACCAACTCGGCGCGTTTTGGCATCTGGTTTTGCGCCAAAAACTGCAATTCTGTGCGAAACAGCCCCACCCCCTCGGCGCCAGAACTGGGCAGGGAGGGCAGATCGGCCATGAGGCCGGCATTCATGAGCAATTGCACGACAGTGCCGCATTTGGCCTTTGCAGGCTTATCGCGCAGCTCGACATAGCGATCCGCCTGTTGGCGCATCATCGCGATTTTATCGCGCATGGCCTTTTGCACGCCTTCATCCGGGCGCAGGTGCACATAGCCCTGATCGCCATCAATCATGATTGCGTCACCGTTGAGCGCCTCAGTCACAATGCCCTTGGCGCGAATGAGCAGCGGAATGGCCAGCGCTCTGGCGACAATGGCCGCATGGGAGCCGACAGATCCCTCCTCCAGCACAATCCCGCGCAGGCTGCGGCCATAGTCGAGCAATTCACCCGGGCCAATATTGCGGGCCACGAGGATCGGGTTGGGCGGCACCTCAGCGCCCGTATCGCTGCCCTGCCCAGTGAGGAGCCGCAACAGACGGTTGGAGAGGTCGTCCAAGTCATGCAGGCGCTCGCGCAGATAGGCATCTTTCGACTGCCCCATGCGGCTGCGGGCGGCGGATTGTTCTTTTTCGACAGCAGCCTCCGCCGAGAGGCCCCGCTGGATGTCTTCTTCCATACGCCGCCGCCATCCTTTGGAATTGGCAAAGAGGCGGTAGGCTTCGAGGACTTCCAATTGCTCGGCATCACCGCTGCGCGCATTGGTGAGCATTTGGTCGACGGAAATGCGCAGCCGGTCGAGTGCATCCTCGAGCCGCTGCGTTTCAATCTCGGGATCATCGGCAATGGGATTGGTGACCACAACCCGCGGTTCATGCAGATAGACCAGACCTTCGGCCACACCATCCTGCGCGCTTTTGGCGTGAAACATCACAGGTTTTTGGTGACGGGCAGAGAGCGCATCGCCGTCGCCGACAAAGGCGCCCAGTTCGGTCATCTCTGCCAAGACCATAGCCACAACTTCCAGCGCGTAAATTTCATCGGCGGAAAATTCGCGGGCCTCTTTTGATTGCACGACCAAGACCCCAAGCGAGTCGCCCAAGCGCTGAATGGGAACGCCAAGAAAGGAAGAATAGATTTCCTCACCCGTTTCCGCCATGAAGCGAAAGCCCTTGGCGGAGGGGGCGTCTGCGGTATTGATGATTTGATTATAGCGCGCCACACGGCCCACCAACCCTTCGCCAATGCGCATGCGGGTCTGGTGAACCGCCGCGGCGTTCAAGCCTTCCGTGGCGCAAAGCTCCAATGTGTCTTGATCGCGAAAGAGGTAGATTGAGCAAACCTGTGAGCGCATCGAGCTGGCGGTCAGCTGCACGATCTTATCAAGCCGCGCTTGACCGGCCGAGTCTTCGGCCATGGCGTCACGCAGGGCGCCAAGAAGTTTGCGGCTTTCACTCTCTGAGGTTTGGACCATCTAGACCGGTGCCCCTAGGCTGCTTTTTCCAATTCAAAAGCATCATGCAGGGTCTGAACGGCCAATTCCATATATTTCCGCTCTATGAGGACAGAAATTTTTATCTCTGAGGTTGTGATCACCTTAATGTTGATCCCCTCACGGTGAAGCGCCCGGAACATTTGGGCGGCCACACCGGCATGGCTGCGCATGCCGATGCCCACAACGGAGACCTTTGCCACAGCCTCATCGGCCACCAGGTCATGATAGTTGATGGTGCCTTCATCCTTGGCGGTTTGCATCGCTTTTTCTGCGCGCAACACCTGATCGGTGGGGCAAGAGAAGGTCATATCCGTGCGGCCGTCTTCGGAGATGTTCTGAACGATCATATCGACATTCACCCCGGCCTCTGACAGCGGGCCAAAAATCGCAGCGGCGATTCCTGGGCGGTCGGCGACGGAAATAAGGGTCATTTTTGCTTCATCCCGACTATAGGCAACGCCGGCTACGACATTTGATTCCATGATTTCCTCCTCGGCACATACCAATGTGCCTGCTGTATCTGATGGGTCTTCGAATGAGCTCAGCACCCGGAGGCGCACGTTGAACCGCATGGCCAATTCGACAGAGCGGGTTTGCAGAACTTTTGCGCCCAAAGAGGCCAGCTCTAGCATCTCTTCAAAAGCGATCTTGTCGAGTTTGCGTGCCTTGCTCGATATGCGCGGGTCGGTGGTATAGACCCCATCGACATCGGTATAAATGTCACAGCGTTCTGCATCAAAGGCCGCAGCAAAGGCCACGGCCGTGGTGTCAGACCCGCCGCGCCCAAGAGTGGTGATCCGGCCCTCTGGGCTGAGGCCCTGGAACCCGGCAACCACAGCCACGCGCATGCCTTGGGCAAATTTTTCGTCTAAATTTGCTGAGGGAATGGCTTCAATGCGGGCATTGGCATGTGCGCTTGTGGTCTGCACGGGCACTTGCCAACCTTGCCAGCTGCGCGCAGGGATGTCCATTTCTTGCAATGTCAGAGCCATGAGGCCGGCGGTGACATTCTCACCAGAGGAGACCACAGCATCATATTCGCGTGCGTCATAGAGCGCCGAGGTCTCATTGACCCAGCCCACCAACTCATTGGTTTTACCGGACATGGCAGAGACAATCACAATGACATCATAACCCTTGGCAACTTCCAACCGAACGCGCTCGGCAGCATTGCGAATACGATCAAGATTGGCCACTGATGTGCCGCCAAATTTCATTACCAAACGAGGCATTTATTATCCAACTTTGTGAAGTTTCGGCGGCGTGTTAGGCTGTTGTGCGCCTAAGGGCAAGGGCAGCAGGCCCGGTTTCTCATTCTAATTTGTGTGCCGCTTGGGCATAAAGGGCAGCGGGGCGACGGGGATTCCCTCCTCAATGAGCGCTTTGGCCTCCTCGGCCCTGGCCTCTCCATAGATCGATCGGGCGGGGCTTTCCCCAATATGCATGGCGCGGGCCTCATGGGCGAAATTCATACCGACATAATCGGAATTGGCTTCAATTTCTTGCTTTATCTTGGCCAAGTTGCGCTCGGCCTCACTCATCGGCGCGCTCAAGGCCTGGTCTTCTGCTGGGCTTTGGGTGGAGATTTTCGGGGCCATGAGCGATTTTTCAACCGCGCGATCGCCGCATTCCGCACAGGTCAGCATCCCCGCTTTTGCCAATTTTTCAAAGGCATCTGAGGATTGAAACCAGCTGTCAAAGCTATGGTTCTGACTGCATTTAAGCGAAAAGCGGATCACGGGGGATGCTCCTAAACGGTTAACCTTTACTTGAGTGATTGCGCCGCTCAAATCAAGAGGCGAGATCGTCCAACCTTTATGGCACAAAGGCCTTAATCAATCGTGCCAGTTCCGGTTCGGCCACAAGGCCTGCGGCCTCCTCGCCGCTAAACCATTGGCGCTGGCGTTCGGCTTGTTCGGGGTAGCTGTCGCTTTGTTTCTTCACTTTGAGCGCATAAAGCGTCACGATGCAGGGGAGGGCATCTGCATTTTCCACATGTTTTTCATAGCTGTAAACACCGATGGGGCGCTGTTTGACTTTGCCAGTGACGCCCGCCTCTTCGCGCGCTTCATTGGCGGCGCTTTGGGCCGGGGTTAAGCCGTCTTCTGGCCATCCCTTCGGTACAATCCAGCGCTTTGTGCGCCGGGAGGTGATGAGTAATATCTGCACCGCCCCCTCTTCGACGCGATAACACAGGGCACCAAATTGCGCCCGCGCCATGCGTTTTTGTGTGGGGTTGATCGAAAGTGGCAGAGTTTTAGGCTTTGAGGGGCTCATAGTGCGCAGTTGTTTTCATTGTTGCTGAGTGTTTATAACACAGGCGAGATGAATATACAAAAGCGCGGNCCCTTGCAAAATCTTTTCGGTATTATGGCCCGGATCCGGCGCATTGCGCGGGTCGGGGGAGCCTGCGCTGTGGTATTTGGAGCGAGTTTTTGCGCGGCGCAACCGATTGATGTTTTTGCCGCCGCCAGTATGAAGCCCGCGCTTGATGCTATCGCCCGGCAATACGCAGAGGAAACCGGTCAGGTGCTGCGCCTGTCCTATGCTGCCTCCAGCGTTTTGGCTCGGCAAATCGATCAGGGTGCTCCGGCAGATGTTTTTGTCTCCGCCAGCTCTGATTGGATGCGTTATGTTGACGATGCAGGGCTTTTGAGCCACCCGGCCCGCGTGATCGCCTCAAACCGTTTGGTGCTGGCCTCAGCAAACCCGGCCCCTGTGGCTTTGGACTTGAACGCTGTTAGGGCGCGCTTGGATGGTGGACGTTTGGCGGTGCCGCTGATCTCTTCCGTGCCCTTGGGGATTTACGCCGCTCAGGCCCTGTCGACCTTGCGGCTATTGCAGGATTTACGGCCGCATTTGGCGCAACAGGACAATGCCCGCGCCAGTTTAATCTCTGTTTTGCGGCAAGAAAGCCCTTTGGGCCTGCTTTATGCCTCCGATGTCCGCAGCGCGCCGGGCGTCTTTGTTGTGGCCGATATTGCGCCAGACACCCATGATCCCGTGCGCTATCTCGCCGCCGCGGTGACCGCAGGCGGTGAGGCGGTTGTGGCCTATCTGGCCGGGCCAAAGGGCCGTGCGGTCTTCTCAGCCTATGGGTTTTTGGCGCCATGAGCTGGTTGACCATCGGCCCGGTTGAGCTCGATGCGCTGCGCCTGTCGCTTTGGGTGGCTGTGGTGGCCGTGGCGCTCAGCCTGCCTGTGGCGGTGGCTGTGGCTTATGCGCTCGCCCGGTGCAGGTTTTGGGGGCACGGGCTGCTCAATGCGCTGGTGCATTTGCCCTTGGTCTTGCCGCCGGTTGTCACAGGTTATCTTTTATTGGTGGTGTTTGGCCGTAAAGGCACCTTTGGCCCTGTGCTGGAGGCACTGGGGATGCAATTGGCGTTTACCTCGGCCGGGGCCGCGCTGGCGGCGGCGGTCATGGCTTTTCCGCTGATTGTGCGGGCCATTCGTCTGGCCTTAGAGGCGGTGGACCCGCGGCTTGAAGAGGCCGCCGGCACGCTGGGCGCATCGCCGATCAAGGTCTTTGCCTTTGTCACCTTGCCGCTGATTTTTCCGGGTCTCGTTGCTGGGGCTGTGGTCGGATTTGCCAAGGCTTTGGGAGAATTCGGGGCGACTATTACCTTCGTCTCCAACATCCCCGGCGAAACGCAAACTCTGGCCTCGGCAATTTACGCTGTGTTGCAAGTGCCGGGTCAAGAGGCGGCGGTGGGGCGGATGATTGCCCTGTCGCTGATTTTGTCCTTTGGGGCGCTGTTGCTGTCGGAAGTATTGGCCAGAAAAATGGTACGCCGATGAGTTTGGATCTCGACATTCACTTGCAGCGGGGGCGTTTCACACTGGAGGTTCAGGTCACAGCTCCGGCGGGGGTGACAGTGATTTTTGGCCCCTCGGGCTCCGGCAAGACGACATTGCTGCGGGCTGTGGCTGGGTTAGAGGCGGTGGATCGCGGGCAGATTGTGATTGAGGGCTCGGATATGACTGAGCGGCCGGCACATAGGCGCGCCGTTGGGTATCTCTTTCAAGAGCCACGATTGCTGCCGCATTTAAATGTCCTTGGAAATTTGAAATTTGCGCAAAAAATGGGCCGAGAGGTGGCGCCGCAGAGCTTTGATGAGGTCATAGCCCTTTTGGAGCTTGGCGATCTTTTGGAGCGGACGCCTTTTGCCCTGTCTGGCGGGGAAGCGCAGCGGGTGGCGCTTGGGCGCGCCTTGCTAAGCGCGCCCAAATGCCTATGTTTGGATGAGCCGCTCTCTGCTTTGGATCAAAGGTTGAAGCATCGGATTCTCCCCTATCTCGAGCGACTGCGTGATCGCACGGATATTCCCATTCTCTATGTCACCCATGATGCCGCTGAAATGGCGCGATTGGCCGATCATATCGTGTTGATGCAGGCCGGGCGCAGTGTCCTATCTGGACCGGCTGAGGCGATCCTATCGGATCCGGCCGCGGTGCCCTATCTTGGCGTGCGCGCGGCTGGCACGGTGATTTCGGGGCAGGTTATGGCCCGCGATCCCACCACCGGGCTTGCTGTCATGGGCTTTGACGGCGGCCAGTTGATTTTGCCGGAATTAAACCAAACGAAAGGCCGCAGCATTCGCATTCGCATCCCGGCGCAGGATATTGTTTTGGCGCGTGAGAAGCCCAAGGGCCTTTCTGCGCTTAACGTGTTCGAAGGGACAATCACCCAGCTTCACGCGGGTCAGGGTCCGGGCGTGATGGTGCAATTTAAAACTGGCGAGACGCTGTTTTTGGCCCGTGTGACACAATATTCGGCCCAAAACATGGGGCTGGCAGTGGGGCAGACCATTTTTGCCATCGTCAAAGCCACCGCTTTTGATCCGGCTGGCATTGGCACCTAAGGGGCGGCTTTGCCCTAAGCGTTGCGGCTTGGGCCACGAGACTTGCGCGGCAAGACCTTGGGTTTGTTCGACCACCCCAGTTGATCGGCCAACACCCGGCGTTTGACCTCTTCCACCTCGCCGGGCTTCAAGTCGCGCAGCTGAAACGGACCGTAAGAAATCCGGATGAGACGGTTGACCGTAAAGCCCAAAAACTCCATCGCCCGGCGAATTTCGCGATTTTTGCCTTCCTTTAGGCCGATGGTTAGCCAAAAGTTTGCGCCGGTTTGCCGATCCATTTGAATGGTCATGGGCTGAAAACGCTCGCCCTCCACGGTGATGCCTTGGGTCAAAGGCTCAAAGGCCCCTTCACGCGGATAGCCTTTGATACGGACGCGGTAGCGCCGGGTCCAGCCGGTACTGGGCAGCTCAAGCGTGCGCTTTAATCCGCCATCATTGGTCAGCAGCAACAGACCTTCGGAGTTCATATCCAACCGCCCAACAGAAACCACACGCGGCAGCCCTTCGGGCAATTTGTCGAAGACGGTCTCGCGGCCTTTCTCGTCGCGGGCGCTGGTCACGAGGCCGATGGGTTTGTGATAGAGCCAAAGCCGGGGCTCTTCGGGTGGCTCAATCGGTTCGCCGTCGAATTCGATTTTATCGCTGGCTTGCACGTTCAGCGCGGGGCTGAATATCTTTTTGCCGTTCACTTTGATGCGGCCCGCTTCAACCAGTTTTTCACTGTCGCGCCGTGAGGCCACGCCTGCGCGGGCCAAAACTTTGGCGATCCGATCGCCCTTTGGTGTTTCATCTGCCATAGGCTCGGCTTAGACTGTGTTGAAAGCAAAGCCAAGCGGGGATGAATGGGTTTTAACAGTCAAATGGATTTGGCCCTAATCGAGGCGCGGCAGGCGGCCGAGGCCGGCGAGGTGCCGGTGGGGGCTGTATTGGTCGATGCGCGTGGCCAAATTGTGGCAAAGGCCGGCAACCGGACGCGGCGCGATTGCGACCCGACGGCCCATGCGGAAATCTTGGCGATACGCGCCGCTGCGGCGGCTTTGGGGCAAGAGCGCTTGGCCGGATATACGCTCTATGTCACACTTGAGCCCTGCGCCATGTGTGCCGGAGCTTTGGCCCATGCGCGCATAGCGCGGGTGATCTACGGGGCTGCGGATCCGAAATCTGGCGGCACAGACCATGGCGCGCGCGTGTTTTCCCATCCGCAAAGCCATCACAGGCCAGAGGTGATTGGCGGTATTTCCGAAGAGGACTGTGCCGCGCTCTTGCAAAGTTTTTTCGCGCAAAAACGCGCGTGACGGGCGGGCAGCCGCCAGGGCCCTTGGCAAGGTCCCAATCCCAAGTTAGTAAGCGAAGAAGCAACTGAAATAGTGAAGGATCACCCATGTCGATCGACACAAAAACCGCTGGACGCGTGGCCAAGCTCGCTCGGATCAAGGTGGAAGAGGCAGATTTGCCCGCCTTGGCTCAGGAGTTCACCAATATTTTAGGCTTTATTGAACAGTTGAACGAAGTGGATGTGGAAGGGGTTGAGCCGATGACCTCTGTCACGCCGCAACGGCTTTACCGTCGGGACGATGCTGTGACCGATGGCGATCAGCAAGCGGCTGTGCTTGCCAATGCGCCCGATGCGCGTGAGGGATTTTTTGCTGTGCCGATGGTGGTGGAATAATGTCTGATTTGATGAAACTTACGCTGGCCGGTGCCCGCGATGCTCTGCGGGCTGGCGAAACCACGGCCGTTGAGTTGACAGAGGCCTCGCTTGCGGCGGTTGCCGCGTCCAAGCCTTTGAATGCCTTCGTGCATGACACCTCAGAGATTGCCCGAAGCCAAGCCAAGGCTGCAGATGCGCGCATTCAGGCCGGTGATGCGCCCGATATGTGCGGTTTGCCGATTGGCATGAAAGATCTGTTTTGCACCAAGGGCGTCGCGACCCAAGCGGCGAGCGCAATTTTGGATGGATTTAAACCCGAATACGAATCCACCGTGTCGCAAAAGCTGTTTGATGCTGGCGCAGTTATGGTGGGCAAGTTGAATATGGATGAATTTGCCATGGGCTCATCCAATGAAACCTCCGTCTATGGCAATGCGGTGAACCCTTGGAAAGTTGATGAGCGCTATTTGACACCGGGCGGCTCGTCAGGCGGCTCGGCGGCGGCTGTGGCGGCAGAAACCTGTCTGGCGGCGACCGGTACCGATACGGGCGGCTCCATTCGCCAACCCGCGGCCTTCACCGGCATCACGGGGATCAAACCCACCTATGGGCGCTGCTCACGCTGGGGCATTGTGGCCTTTGCCTCCTCGCTCGACCAAGCCGGCCCGATCACCAAAGATGTGCGCGATGCGGCGATCATGCTTGAGGCGATGTGCGGCTTTGATGCCAAAGATAGCACCTCGATGAACCTACCTGTGCCCAATTTTGAAGCTGCTTTGACTGGGGATATTCGCGGGAAAACCATTGGAATTCCGAAAGAATACCGGGTGGATGGCATGCCTGAGGCGTTGGAGACCCTGTGGTCTGAAGGCCGCCAAATGCTGCGCGATGCTGGGGCGATTGTCAAAGACATCAGCCTGCCGCATACGAAATATGCGCTGCCTGCCTATTATGTGATTGCGCCGGCAGAGGCATCGTCAAATCTGGCCCGCTATGATGGGGTGCGTTTTGGTCATCGGGCAAAGTTGGAGGCCGGGGATGGCATCACAGAAATGTATGAAAAAACCCGTGCTGAAGGCTTCGGCGCCGAGGTGCAGCGCCGCGTGATGGTGGGCACCTATGTGCTCTCGGCTGGGTTTTATGATGCCTATTACAACCGGGCGCGCCGGGTGCGCGCTTTGATCAAAAAAGACTTTGATTATGTCTTCGCCACAGGGGTAGACGCTATTTTGACCCCCTCAACCCCCTCTGCCGCATTTGGCTTGGGCGAAATGGCCGATGCAGACCCGGTCCAGATGTATTTGTTTGATGTGTTTACGGTCACGGTAAACTTGGCCGGCCTGCCGGGCATTTCTGTGCCAGCGGGGCTGGATTCAAAAGGCCTGCCGCTGGGGCTGCAATTGATCGGCCGGCCTTGGGAAGAGGGGGATCTGCTCAATACGGCCTTTGCCCTGGAAAACGCGCTGGGATTCAATGCCAAGCCGAACCAATGGTGGCGATAGAGACATTTGGCCAGTTCTGAGCTGGCCGAGCCGATAGGAGATGCGGATGAAGTATGGTGTGATAATCGCTCTGGCCTTGGCAATAGGCGGGTGCCAACGCGCGGTTCCGACCGATGTCATCCGCTCAGGCAATCAGATGGCTACGGAGACTGCTCCGGGTGCGACGCAAGAGGCCCCGCCTGTCAGTCGAATCTCAAATGAACAAGACTTTGAAGTCGTCGCCACCGCGCAGACCGTGGAAAGCGATGCAGAGCGGATTGCCGCCAATCGGGCAAAATATATTGTGATGGACGTGCAAGCCCTGCCGCGGCGCCCGGGCCGCCGGCCTAATGTGGTGGATTATGCCCTTCGGACCAATAACCCCATCGGGGTGCAGCTCTACAATCGGTTCGGCACCGGGCTCAAGGTCATCAGCTTTGGCGGCTGTGATCGCTATCGCTCCAAGGATGAGGCGCAGCAGGACTTTTTGGCCAAGGGCGGGCCGGAGCGCGATGCCTATGGACTGGATCCTGATGGCGATGGCTTTGCCTGTGGTTGGGATCCGCGGCCCTTTCGCTTGGCGGTGGCAAACTGAGCCTGCTGCCCATAGAGCGGCGCTTGTCGCCGAACTTTGGGCCGCGCAAGGGCGGTGTGACCCCGTCCTTGATTGTTGTTCATTATACCGCGATGCCAAATGCGCAGGCCGCCCTTGAGCGGTTGAGTGATCCGGCCCATGAGGTTTCAGCCCATTATTTTCTAGATCAATCCGGCGGGGCCGTGCAGCTTGTGCCAGAGGCACAGCGGGCTTGGCATGCGGGCGCAGGCGCCTGGGGCGGCTGCACAGATGTGAACTCTGCCTCCATCGGTATTGAGCTATGCAACGCGGGCGATCACGCCTTTTCGGGCGCGCAGATGCAAGCGCTCAAATCCTTGCTCAAGGAGGTGATGCAGCGCTGGGGCATCGCAGCGCAGGGGGTGATTGGCCACTCCGATATGGCCCCTGGACGCAAACAAGACCCTGGACGCTGGTTTGATTGGCAGGAGTTGGCCAAGGAGGGCCTCGCCGTGTACCGTGGCGCGCCCCATAGCCACCTGCTGCCCTTCGCGGAGGCGGCCGCGCGCTTCGGCTATCGCAGGCCCGAAGGGGCCGCTGCCGAACACTGCCTGCTCGAAGCCTTCCGCCAACGTTTCCGCCCCAAGGCTACAGGCTCACTGAGCGAAGACGACCTGCAAATCCTATCCGATCTCGCGCAAAGCTACCCCGCGACGGTCTCGGGAGCCTAGGGTGATTTTCTGTCATCGCCTTTGCGCAGAAATCATTAACAGATCGGCGCAATTGAACTGTGCCCGGTGGCAACACCGGGCAGCGTCTGCCTGCCCTCCGGCAGGCGCTGCCCTCATTTCGTGTTGAGATGGCGTTATGAAGAGGGTTTTGCGAACGGGTCAGCTTGCAGAATGTCGCGGGCATCTCGGGTTTTATGGCGGGCCGCCCTTGGCTTAGTTGGCTTGACCCGATGCAGTAAGCCTCGTAACACGGACGGGCGCGGGGGGCTGGGCAATCGCGGGGGGCAACCTTCGAGGAAAGTCCGGACTCCGTGAAACAACGGTGCCGGGTAACGCCCGGCGGGGGTAACC
>JGI26260J51721_1000558_pt1 | contig 16629 bp, 17 predicted proteins | sample SaaInlV_120m_DNA_4_FD_51721 | JGI IMG/M metagenome (IMG submission 51721)
CCGTCTTGAGGCTGAATTTCCGCTGGGTCTGCCAGAGGAATATGGATTTTCCGGTGGTATGTTCCTTGATTATGGGGCTGTCTCGGACATCGGCCGTTCAGCGGGGGCATACAAAGTTGAATACAATGACTTTACGCCGCGCACGATCATCGGTTTGTCGATCTTCTGGGATACGCCTGTTGGCCCTCTCCGGTTTAACTTTACCGAACCTTTGGATGTGCAGCCAAACGACGTGACCAAGCGCTTTGATGTGACAATTTCTACGGAATTCTAATGCGCCAATTTCTGGTTAGCCTTTTGATGTCTGCCTTTGCCAGTATGGCGGGCGCACAGCAATTGTCTGATCCAAGCGTATTTAATATTCCCAATACGCAAATTGCGCCGTCAATTGTCACCGTTGATGTTGATAGCCTGTTCACGCAAAGCGAGTTTGGTCGTCGCATTGGTCAGTTGTACACCGAAGGCCGTGAAGCGTTGGCGCTCGAAAACCGCAGGATTGCGGGTGCGTTGCGCGACGAAGAATTGACCCTGGCGCAACAGCGACCTGATATGGAACCGGACGTCTTTTTGGCCGAAGCAGAGGCGTTTGACGACAAAGCCCAAGGCATCCGGCGCGCCCAAGACGCCAAGGAACGCGATCTTGAAGAAACCCTCACGAACGGACGCGATCAATTCCTTGAGGCCGCGCGCCCGATCCTTGGCCAATTGATGGTCGATCGCGGTGCATTTGCCATATTGGATCGACGGTTCGTGTTGCTGTCATTGGGGAGCATCGACGTCACCGAAGCCGCGCTTGAAAGAATTGATGCCGCAATGGGCGACGGGTCCCAGCTTGTGCCTGCGGTGCCTGTGGTGCCTGAAAACTAGTCGCGTCTTGTGGCGTGCTCTCTGGCTTGCTAGTCAGATACCAACATTCTTGACGCAAGATCACCACGACGGGAGACCACCATGTCCGCCACCGAAACAGCGCCTATCACGTCAGCCGATATCCAGCTTATTCAGCGCATCATTCCGCACCGTTACCCGTTTTTGTTGGTGGATAAAGTTATCGACATCAATGGCACCACATCCGCGACGGGCATCAAAAACGTTACGATGAACGAACCGCATTTTCAGGGCCATTTCCCCGGCACGCCAATTATGCCCGGTGTGACGATCATCGAAGCGATGGCGCAGACCTCTGCTGTGATGGTCGGCGCTACGATGGGGTTGATGGACAAAAACATGCTCATCTATTTTATGGGCATTGATGGCTGCAAATTCCGCCGCAAGGTCGTTCCAGGGGATGTGCTTGAAATGAAAGTTGAAACAACGCGCGGCAAGCCCGGTGGTAAGGTCTGGAAGTTCAAAGGTGTGGTCACCGTGGAAGGTGAACTGGCGGCCGAAGCCGAATTTACGGCCATGATGGATTTGCAAAGCTAAATGACCATTCACCCTTCAGCGATTATTGAAGAAGGCGCCAAGATTGGCGTGGATGTGGCCATCGGACCGTTTTGTGTTGTGGGGCCGGAGGTGGTTCTTGGGGATCGCGTGACGTTGAAATCCCATGTGGTGGTGACGGGCGACACGACCGTTGGTGCAGACACAACTATCTTTCCGTTCTGCTGCATTGGCGAAATTCCTCAGGACGTAAAATTTCAGGGTGAGGCGGCGAAGCTTGTTATTGGGCAGCGCAACCGCATCCGCGAACATGTCACGATGAACCCGGGCACGCAGGGCGGCGGCGGGATCACGTCAGTTGGCGACGACGGGTTCTTTTTGGCGGGCTGTCATGTGGCCCATGACGCGCATATCGGTGATCGCGTCATCATCGTAAATCAGTCCGCTGTTGCCGGGCATTGTATCATTGAAGATGACGTTATCATTGGCGGTCTGTGCGGCGTTCATCAGTTTGTGCGCATCGGTCACGGCGCGATCATTGGTGCCTTGTCTATGGTTACAAACGACGTCATCCCACACGGTCTGGTTCAGGGCCCGCGTGGTGAACTCGACGGGCTGAACCTTGTTGGGTTGAAACGGCGTGGCGTGTCTCGGGCCGATATCACCGCCCTGCGCGTTGCGTTCCAAACGCTCAAGGATGGGGATGGATCGTTCATGGAACGTGCCCGCCGGTTGGGGGATGAGACCGACAGCGATTATGTGGCTCAGATGGTAGATTTCATCCTGTCTGATACGGACCGCCATTTCCTCACGCCGCGATGACCGTCGCGCTGATCGCAGGAACGGGTGGGTTACCGCCCCACATCGCGGGAAGCCTGATGGTCCAAGGCCGCGTGCCGATCATTTGCGAAATGCGCGGGTTTCCAAGCAAAATCATAGGCGAATTCACACGCATCCCATTCCGGATTGAGACGTTGGGCAGTTTTCTGAAAACTCTGACGTCCCTCGGCGTGACGCAGGTCTGTATGGCGGGGGCGGTGCAGCGCCCTGACATTGATCCAAGCGCGATTGATCCCGAAACGGCGCCCCTCGTGCCGCGCCTTATGGCGGCGATGGCCAAAGGCGATGATGGGACCTTGCGTGAAATTATCACAGTCTTTGAAGAACACGGATTTACCATTCTTGGCGCCCACCAAATTGTGCCAGATTTAATGCCCATGACTGGGGTGCACACCAAAGCGTCCCCGCCGGACTTGACTGCGGCATTGGACGCTGCCCGCATCGCTTTGGCTGACATGGCGCGTGCAGATCAGGGGCAAGCCATGCTGCTGCGCGATGGCGGCGTGATTGCGCGCGAAGATGCACGGGGCACCGCGGCGATGTTACAAGATTTCTGTAATCCCGTTGAAACCGACAGCATTGTTGATGAACTGTTTGGCGTGTTCGGAGAGGCCATTGGCGGAATTGCCGATTGGTTGTCCGGTCAGGATTACACCCGCGCACCCGGTGCAAACGCCGTTCTGTTCAAGGCGCCCAAACCAAACCAGAACATGCTGGCCGACATGCCGCTGATCGGGCCGGATACCGCGATGAAGGCCGCCGACGCAGGGCTATCGGGAATCGTAATTTCGTCGGGTGGTGTGATGGTACTGGATTTGCCGCAGGTCGTGGCCATTCTTGACGCGCAGGGCATGTTTTTGTGGGTACACCCATGAAGGTTTTTGTGGTCGCGGGGGAACCGTCGGGCGACAAGCTGGGTGCGGCGTTGATGGCAGGTTTGAAAGCGCTTGTGCCGGATGTCACCTTTGACGGCGTCGGCGGGCCTTTGATGCAAGGGCAGGGCATGGATAGCATGTTTGCGATGGAAGAACTGTCGTTGATGGGGATCGCCGAAATCCTGCCGAAATATCGCCATCTGAAACGGCGCATTCGGGAAACCGCAGACGCTGTGATAGCCGCCAAGCCTGATGTGTTGATAACAATCGACAGTCCTGATTTTTGCCTGCGCGTGGCGCGGTTGGTGAAGGCAGGATCAAACGTGCGCACGGTGCATTATGTGGCACCCACGGTGTGGGCATGGCGGGCAGGGCGTGCCGAAAAGATGGCGCGCCACATTGATCATGTCCTCGCGCTGTTTCCGTTTGAACCGCCTTTCATGCAAGCCGCAGGGATGGATTGTGATTTTGTCGGGCATCCCGTTGCCGCCGAACCGCNCGTAACACCNGACGAACTCCGCGCGTTTGATGAAAAATACGGGCTTGGGCGGGGAACAGAGTGCATGGTGATCCTGCCCGGGTCGCGCCGATCCGAGGTCGAACGCATGGGCCCGATTTTCGGGCAAACTTTCGCGCAGGCAGATCTTGGCGATATGTTCGTGGTCTTTCCGACCTTGCCGCATCTGCGATCGGTCGTTGAACAGCAGTTTGCACCGTTGATGTCATCGGGGAAGGTCTGCGTCATGGACGGATCGGACGTCACCCCTGAACAGGCCGCACGCGACCGCCTTGTTGCCATGGCGCGCGCATCCGTGGCCTTGGCCGCGTCTGGCACAGTGTCGCTGGAACTTGCGGCGGCTGGCACACCGATGGTGATCGCCTATGATATGAACTGGCTTAGCCGTCAGATCATCAGCCGCATGTTGCTGACGGACACGGTCACCTTGGTCAATCTGGTTTCTGAAACGCGGGTTGTGCCCGAATTCATTGGCGCGCAGTGCCAGCCCCACCTGATAGCACCCGCGCTTGAAATCGTGGCGAAGGCACGCACGGACCCCTCTCAGCCGCCCAGCTCACAAGACGCCGCGCTGACTTTGACGATGGCGCGCTTGGGGCGGGGGGGTGATGCCCCTGGTTTGCGTGCTGCGCGCGCCGTGCTTGCGCGTCTCTAACCCTTGCGGCGATGCGCCCGTTGGCCCAAGCTGGCCCAAACAAGGAGACGCTGGTCATGCCCGCACCAATAAACGCCCTGAAATCCGCCCTCGAAAACGGTGAAGTCCAGTCAGGCGTTTGGCTGACTCTTGCCCATGGCGCCACCGCAGAAATCGCCGGTAAAGCAGGGTTTGAATGGTGTCTGATTGATGGTGAACACGGGCCAAACACGCTTACCACGATTGCGGCACAGCTTCAGGCGTTGGCCGGAACGCCAGCACAGGCCGTGGTGCGTGTGCCGATGGGCGATGATTGGATGTTGAAACAGGTTCTAGACCTTGGCGTTCAAACAGTCGTCGTGCCTATGGTGAACACCGCGCAGCAAGCCGCACAAGTGGCCGCTGCTGTGCGTTATCCGGGAACGGGATCACGTGGGATGGGCGCGGTGTTGGCACGTGCGTCGGGATACGGTGAAATTGTCGACTACGTGAGTTCCGCCAACGACCAGATTTTCCTGTTCGTGCAAATCGAAAGCGCCCAAGCGGTTGAAAATGTCGACGCTATTGCCGCAACCCCCGGTGTTGACGGTATTTTCGTAGGTCCAGCTGACCTAAGCGCGGATATGGGGTTTGTGGGCCAGATGGATGCTCCCGAAGTCACCGCGGCCATTGATCACGTTTATGCGCGCACCAAAGCTGCAGGAAAAGCCATCGGGACAATCACGTTTGATCCGTCTGATTTCCAAAGCCAGATTGATCGCGGTGTGACATTCCTTGGCCTTGGTGGTGACAGCTTTGTGCTGCAAACAGGTCTCAATGCGCTCGCCGCGAAAGCGCCATAACTTAACAATACTTGTTGCGGGATTGCTTTGCCGGATCAGTAGGGCGCATCTTCCAACACGCCGTGCGCGGACATTTGTTGATACAACAGCCCTTCACGCAGGCCCCGATCCGCGACAGACAAACGATCGGTAGGCCACAACCGCATCAAGGTCTGCAAAATGGCGGCACCGGACATGATCAATGCTTGGCGGTCTTTGCCAATGCGCGGGTCAGCTTTGCGGCCCGCTTCGCCCAACTTCAGATAGCCTTGGATCACGGCGTCAATCTGATCGGACGTCATCCGCAGCCCGTCAACCTTCGTGCGATCATACCGGCGCAGCCCCAAATGGCTTGCGGCGACAGTGGTGACCGTACCCGATGTGCCAACGATCTGGAAATTCTCGCGCGATTGCTCGGCTGTTGAGGGGGCGAAGGCTTCTAGGTTTTCTTCAAAGAACCATGACATCAATGCAAAGCGTGCACTGTCGTCTTCGACATCCGCAAATTGATCGCGCAGGGTCGCCACGCCCAAGGGCACAGAAATCCAATCGACGACCTTAGCGGCAGCAAAGGGCCCTGGATCTTGGCGAAACCCTGCATGCAGACGCATGATCGCGCGGGGGCGTTCGCGGGCAGGGACGTGGCTGATATCGATCCAGACCAGTTCTGTTGACCCGCCACCAATGTCCACGACCAACAATTGTTCTGTTTTGGTGCTGACCAGCGGGGCGCAGGAAATCACGGCCAAACGCGCTTCTTCTTCGGGCTGGATAATCTCGAGCGTCAGACCCGTTTCGCGTTTCACTTGATTGATGAAATGGTCTGAATTACGTGCGCGGCGGCAGGCCTCGGTGGCGACAAGGCGCATGTTGGTCACGTTATGGCGCTGCAATTTCTGGCGGCACACCCGCATAGCGTTGATCGTGCGCGCCATTGAGGCGCGGGACAATTTGCCAGTCTGTTCCAACCCCTGTCCAAGCTGGACGGATTTGGAAAAGCTGTCGACCACATCAAACTGGCTGCCCTTGGGTTGGGCAATCAGCATACGGCAACTGTTCGTGCCCAAATCCAGCGCTGCATAAAGCTGCGACGGATCGGGCGGTGTTGGCGCGGTGCGCTCTACCGGTATTGGGAACGCGCCTGCACCTGTGGGACGCTTGGGCGTCATATCAACGCCCTCCATTTCGAGTTACCCCAAAGGTAGGCGCGCATGCGGTCCCGCGCAAGGCTTGTGATGGTCCTCATGGTGATGATGAAGATTTTGACGCAGCTCAGGGGTCGCCAAAAGCGGCGCGAATGTCGAAAATAGGCGTCGTATAAATCGACGCCGCGGTTAGGTGTTGTGAAACGCTGAGGGAGGCGCAGGATTCGCATGGCAAACGTCACAATCGTCTATTGGCGGGACATCCCCGCACAGGTCATCGTCGGCAAAGGCCGTCGTGCCGTGAAAATCCAACTGACCGAGCGGTTTGAACAGGCCATCGACCGCGCTGCGATGAAATCGGGTGCTGCGGGAACAGATGACTATCTGGCAGATTGGCGCAAAGCTGATCCTTATGTGATTGACGGTGACGATGTAGATGTGGCCACCGCAGAGGCCGCGCGTCTGGAAACCGAATTCGACAAAGACCGCCTGATGGTTTTGATCAACAACGATGGCCGCGCGTAAGCGGGCGACGGGAGAGAACCATGTCACTTTTGAATTTCCGCAAGAAGCCTGAAACGCCAAACGGCCCCAATCCGGAGCTTGAGGCGTTCCTGCAAGGCTATTCGATTGAGATCATGCCGCGCACCGCCGAAAAGGTCGAAGATTTCACCGCGTTGCTCCCAAAGGGCACGCGCGTTTACATCGCCCATATTGAGGGAACCCCGATTGAGGACATGGTCGCCACGGCCAAACGGCTGGCGAACGACGGCTATCCTGTCATGCCGCATTTTCCTGCACGGATCATCAAAGACAAGGCCACCCTTGATAACTGGATCGCCATGTATCAGGGCGAAGCGGGTGTGGATCAGGCGCTGTTGCTTGCTGGCGGCGTGACCAACCCGCATGGCGATTACGAGTCCTCCATGCAGCTTCTAGAAAGCGGCGCATTTGAAGGTTTCAAACGTCTGCACGTTGCGGGCCACCCCGAGGGCAACAAAGACATCGACCCCAAAGGCGGCACCGCCATGGTTGACGATGCGCTGCGTTGGAAGCAGAAATTTTCAGAAACAACGGACGCAGACATGGCCCTGGCCACGCAGTTTGCCTTTGAATCTGGCCCGATTATTGAATGGGCCGACAGTTTGAAGGCCGCGGGTATCACCATTCCGATCCACATCGGCATCGCCGGTCCTGCCAAGCTGCAAACAATGATCAAGTTCGCGATTGCTTGCGGTGTTGGTCCATCCCTCAAGGTGCTGCAAAAGCGCGCCAAGGATGTGACCAAACTGCTGCTGCCGTTTGAACCGACCCAAGTTCTGACAGACCTCGCGGCCCATAAGGAGGCCAATCCCGACAGCAACATCGAAAGCGTCCATTTCTTCCCCCTTGGCGGTATCAAAACCAATGCNAACTGGGCCATCCAACATGGCGGTTCTTCGACCGTTCCAATGAACCCATCTGAGAGCGCATAAAATGACCCGCACTGTTATCGAGTCCAAAACCAAAACGGCCATTATCGGCTTTGACCAGCCGTTCTGTGTGATTGGCGAACGCATCAACCCGACGGGGCGTAAAATCCTGAACGAGGAACTCGAAGCGGGCGATTTNAGCCGTGTTGAGGCTGATGCNATTGCCCAAACGATGGCGGGCGCGACTGTTNTGGACATCAATTCTGGCGCGGTGTTCTCCAATAAAATGGCCGAAGACCCCCGTTATGCGGACAACAACTTTGTTGAACCCGGGCTGATGGAAGAACTGGTAAAGCGCGTACAGGCGATCGTGGACACGCCGCTGTGCATCGACAGCTCGGTTCCGGGTGCTTTGGAGCGTGGTTTGGCCGCAGCTGAGGGCCGCCCGCTGCTGAATTCTGTGACGGGCGAAGAAGACCGCATGGAATTGGTTCTGCCGCTGGTGAAGAAATACAATGTGCCCGTGGTAGCAATTTCAAATGACGACACGGGCATTTCTGAAGACCCCGATGTGCGGTTTGCTGTCGCCAAAAAGATCGTCGAACGTGCGGCAGATTTTGGCATTCCGGCCCATGACATTGTGGTTGATCCGCTGGTGATGCCAATCGGGGCGATGGGCACTGCGGGTTTGCAGGTGTTTACCCTCGTGCGTCGTTTGCGCGAAGAACTTGGGGTGAACACGACGTGTGGCGCATCCAACATTTCGTTTGGCCTGCCCAACCGCCACGGCATCAACAACGCGTTCCTGCCCATGGCGATGGCCGCTGGCATGACGTCCGCGATCATGAACCCTGTGGCGCTGCCGATTGGCCCACTTAAGATCGCTGAGAAGAAGGCGCAGATCGAAGCGGCGGGGATTATCCTGCCTGACGATATCGACGACGAAACATTCGTGACGCTGTTCGGCATGGGATCGACCAAGCCGCGTGCTGGAAAGGAAATGGAAGCCATCCGCGCGGCCAATTTCCTAACGAACAATGACGATGGCGGTCAGGCATGGATCACCATGAACCGCGAAGCCCCCAAAGCCGGCCAAGAAGGCCGCGGTCGGGCAGGGCGCGTTGGTGGTCGTCGCCGCGCGAGTTAAAACCTTTCAGCTATTCTAAAGCCGCGCCTTTGTTGCGCGGCTTTTTTGTTTTCAAATCTTTGTTCCGCACTATACTTTTGGTTGTACTTGGAGGGTGTAATGGACGTGATAGCTGTCTTTGTGTTGGTGGTGGCAGTTCTGGCGCTTTCTTCTCCGAAATTCATGTACCGACTTGGTAAAGGGTCCGAAAAGCCTCGTCGTGCACCCTCGGTAGCCCGCCGCAGACCACGCCCAAAACCCATACGCGCACCAGTAAATACCGGTCCAAATGCAGCTTGGAAGGCGCCTGAAGCAGGTGCGCGGATCATAGAAGGCCGAGCATATGTGACGGATGGTGACTCCCTCATCATTCAAAAAGTCGAGGTCCGCCTCTTTGGTGTCGATGCACCGGAAATGAACCACCCGTTCGGTACGCGCGCAAAGTGGGCTCTTTTTGAGATGTGTAAAGGACACGCCATTCGGGCGCATATCCACCATATTGACACTTACGGGCGCACGGTTGCGAAGTGTTATTTGCCGGACGGCCGCGATCTGTCAGCGGAAATGGTTAAACAAGGCTTGGCATTGGATTGGCCCAAGTTTGCCGAAGGAGCATACCGTGAATTTGAAACGGCTGATGCCGTCGAAAACTGTGGCTCGCAGATGCACGTCAAAAGGGACGCATGCATGTGTGGGAAAAGTTTGAGGCCCAGAAAAAAGGCTGACAAGGCCAAGACTAACTAGACGCGCTTAGCCCGTCATAAACACATCATACCGCGTCGATTTTCCGATAATCTGATGGGACCACGGGCGCACCCCCTCAATCGGATCACCCTTCGCAGGCCATTTCAAGACAACGCGTTGCTTTGCGTGGGCCAGCGCGACATTGACCAAAGCAGCGGCATCGCCGTCCGTACCGACGATGTCGCGCACTTGGCGCAGTTCCAGTTTCACCAAGGCCGAGTTTTTGCGCCGTGGAGTGGATGCATAGGGTCGATCAGGATAGCCTGAGCATCCAGATGAGGCAGCAGGTCTTTGGCGTCACCGTGCAGCAGGGTCATGCGGGCGATGATATCGCTGAATGCGCCGCCCTCGGCGTCCGCGCGCGCCAGCCCATCGGCGAGCAGGGTATGCATTTCAGCTGAGCGTTCTATCAACGTCACCTGCGCCCCGAGGGATGCCAGTAAAAACGCATCGCGGCCCAGTCCTGCCGTGGCATCAATCACCGTGGGGGTTTTGCCATTCTTCAGTCCCATGGCGCGTGCCAAATCCTGACCACGCCCGCCGCCAAATTTCAGACGGTGCCCGACAGCACCCCCGACAAAATCAACGCGTAAATCGGGTTGGTTAGTAGCCACGCCAAATCCAGCCACCGCCAAAGATGCGAGGCGTGTCATTGTCATAGAAAACGCAGGCCTGACCGGGGGCGACGCCTTCTTCTGGTGTTAGCAATTCGACCTCGGCTGCGGTGGGCGACAAGGGGCGCACGATCGCCTCAACAGGTGGTTTGGTGGAGCGGATTTTAACACCCATATGACGTTCGGCCACCGCATCAAACGCATCATCGCCGAGCCAGTTGATTTCACGGATCGGCACAGTGCGGGTCGTGAGCATGTCTTTGGGGCCGACAATCACGTGCTGTTTATCCACGTCGAGCTTCACCACATAAAGCGGATCGGCCAGCCCACCGATGCCCAGCCCGCGCCGTTGACCAATGGTGTAGTGAATAACGCCGTTGTGTTGCGCGAGGACATTTCCGTCGACATCAACAATATCACCGGGTTCTGCCGCACCGGGGCGCAGTTTTTCGATCACGGCCGCATAGTTGCCGTTTGGAACGAAACAAATGTCTTGGCTGTCCGGCTTATCCGCCAGCGCCAGCCCGTATTTACGCGCCAGCGCGCGCGTTTCTTCTTTGGACGCATGATGCCCAAGCGGGAAGCGCAGATAGTCCAACTGTTCCGGCGTTGTGGAAAACAGGAAATAGCTTTGGTCTTTGGTCGCATCGGCGGCTGAATGTAGCTGCGGCCCCGCGTCGCCCATCATGCGTTGAATATAGTGACCCGTCGCCATGCAATCTGCATCAAGGTCTTTGGCGGTCTCAAGCAGGTCTTTGAACTTCACCCGCTCGTTGCAGCGAATGCACGGTACCGGCGTCGCGCCAGCAAGATAACTGTCGGCAAACTCGTCCATCACCGCTTCTTTGAAGGTGTTTTCATAGTCCAACACGTAGTGCGGAAAATTCATGTCTTCGGCCACGCGGCGGGCATCGTGGATATCGCGGCCCGCACAACATGCGCCCTTTTTGGCTAAGGCCGCCCCATGATCGTACAATTGCAGGGTAACACCAACGACGTCATAGCCTTCCTCAGCCAGCATCGCGGCCACAACAGAGCTGTCCACACCACCCGACATCGCAACCACAACGCGGGTCTCAGAGGGGGGCTTGGCAAAGCCGAGGGAGTTCAATTCGCGATCAAGGGGCATAACAAGTCCTTTAAGGATACCTGCGCAATATAGGAAAAGTGTAATCATTCTCAAGGGGCGGCTTTACTTCGTGTTAGCGGATTGCGCCCATGACTGCCCCATCAAATTCACAAAGGGGTGTGAGAAATGTATTTAAGAAAGATTGACGGGCCGAGGTCCGTAAAGTTGCCAGATGGGACGATGATGACGCGGGCTGACCTGCCTGTGCCTGAAACGTGCCGCTGGGTCGCGTCGCGCAAAGCCACTGTCGTTAAGGCCGTGGCCTATGGATTGGTTGCGCGTGAAGAGTCCCGGGAAATGTACGGGTTGTCCGATGATGAGTTGGGCGAGTGGGAAACCGCCGTGCGTGATTACGGGGAAGTCGCTTTGAAAGCAACAGCATTACAAAAGTATCGACAACTTTAGGAAGAGTTGTAACCTTTTCAGCGCACGGTAAAGTATCGTTAACCATTGTTACCTTAGGCTTATGTCAGACATCGATTTGAGCGGAGAAGTTGAATGTGTGTATTGCTGGTAGAAGACGATCCATCCACGGCGAAAAGTATCGAACTGATGCTAAGCCATGCGAACCTGAATGTTTATACGACCGATTTGGGGGAGGAGGGGATCGATCTTGCGAAGTTGTATGATTACGACCTCATCCTCCTCAACATCAATTTGCCGGATATGAACGGCCATGAAGTGTTGCGACAGCTGCGCCTCAGCCGGATTGAGACGCCGATTTTGATTCTGTCGGGTGAAGATGGGACTGAAAGTAAGCTAAAGGGCTTTGGATTTAGGGCTGATGATTAAATGACCAAGCCGTTCCACCGCGAAGAACTCGTGGCCCGTATTCATGCAATCATTCGCCGATCCAAGGGGCATGCGCAGTCCATCATCAAAACAGGAGTCGTGGCTGTTAATCTCGACGCCAAAACCGTTGAGGTTGAAGGTAGCCCCGTGCATCTAACGGGCAAAGAATACCAGATGCTTGAACTGCTAAGCCTACGTAAGGGAACAACCTTGACCAAGGAAATGTTCCTCAACCATCTGTATGGCGGCATGGATGAACCGGAACTGAAGATCATTGACGTGTTCATCTGCAAACTTCGCAAAAAGTTGTCCGGAGCGACTGGTGGTGACAATCACATCGAAACGGTCTGGGGCCGTGGCTACGTGCTGCGTGATCCTGAACCGATGGGGCAACATGATCCTGAGAAACTTGCCATCGGCGCATAACGGCTAAGCTGCGTCAGGCAAGTTTCTGAACATGCTTGAACGTTGACCTAATCGAGTTGAGGGGCTGGACCTGCCCAAAGCACGGATCTATCACTGAGACATGGCGCAGACGGTGCGCCAAATCGGATCAGACGGGGGTAGGGCGTGACCGCAGATATTTCGGTTGAAAAATTAAATGCAGAAGAGGCCGCGCAAGAACTTGCGCGGCTTGCCTCTGTCTTAAGCCGCGCCAATGCCGACTACCATCAAAACGACGCGCCTTCGCTGACTGATGCGGAGTATGACACGCTCAAGCGGCGCAATTCGGAGATCGAAGCCCGCTTTCCCAACCTCAAACGCCCCGATAGCCCGTCCGAACAAGTGGGCGCGGCCCCGTCTGACGGATTTGGCAAAGTTACCCATGCCGTGCGTATGCTGTCATTGGGAAATGCATTCGATGACGAAGATGTTGCTGAATTCGACAAATCTGTGCGCAAGTTTCTTAGGCTTGGAGCGGGGGCGATACGCTACACAGCGGAGCCAAAGATTGACGGTCTGTCACTATCTCTGCGCTATGAAAACGGCACATTGATACAGGCTGCCACGCGGGGCGACGGTGCCGTCGGCGAAAACGTAACCGCAAATGCGCGCACGATTGCAGACATCCCGCAAACATTGACCGGCGCACCGGATGTGTTGGAGGTGCGGGGCGAAGTGTATATGTCTCACGAGGATTTTGACGCATTGAACGCGCGCCAAACCGAACGGGGCGGCAAAACCTTTGCAAATCCGCGCAACGCGGCCGCCGGATCTTTGCGCCAGCTTGATCCCGAAATCACGAAATCACGTCCGCTGAAGTTTTTTGCCTATGCGTGGGGTGATCTGTCGTCGCCATTGGCTAAACAACAATCCGCGGCAATTGAACGACTGTCCGATTTGGGGTTTCAAACCAATGCGTTGACTAAGATGTGTGCCGGAACAGCCCAAATGATCGCCCATTACCGCGAGATCGAAGAAAAGCGATCTGGCCTTGGCTACGACATTGACGGCGTTGTTTATAAGGTCGATGATCTGGCCCTTCAGGCGCGGCTCGGGTTCCGATCGACGACCCCGCGTTGGGCCATTGCGCATAAATTCCACGCTGAATTGGCATGGACCACGCTGGACGCGATCGACATTCAGGTTGGCCGGACAGGCGCACTTAGCCCTGTTGCCCGATTGAAACCTGTCACCGTTGGCGGCGTCGTCGTGTCCAATGCGACCCTGCACAATGAAGATTATATCGCGGGGCAGGGCAACAAGGGCGAAGATATTCGGGGCGGCAAAGACATCCGCGTGGGTGATTTTGTCCAAGTGTACCGCGCTGGCGATGTCATCCCGAAAATCGCCGATGTTGATCTGGGCAAACGGCCCGACGACGCGGCGCCCTTCGTGTTCCCCATGCAGTGCCCAAAATGCCAATCAGACGCCATTCGCGAAGAAGGAGACGCAGTGCGCCGTTGCACCGGTGGTTTGATTTGCCCCGCGCAAGCGGTAGAGAAATTGAAGCACTTTGTATCCCGCGCAGCCTTTGACATCGAAGGGCTTGGCGCGAAACAAATCGAAGCGTTCTATCACGATGACCAATTTCCCGTGAAAGAACCCGCCGATATTTTCACCCTTGAGGAACGCAACGCCAGCGCATTGGCAAAGTTGTCAAACCGTGATGGTTGGGGCGCAACAAGTATAAAAAAGCTATGGCAAGCTATTGAACAAAAACGTGAAATACCACTGGAGCGACTGATTTTCGCGCTTGGAATTCGGCATTTGGGGGAAGCGGGATCAAATCTTTTGGCGCTGCATTATGGCACGTGGGACGCATTCGAGGAGGCGATGACGCGCGCCCAGATCGATCAAGGCCGCGCGTGGGACGACATCATGAGCATTGATGGCGTCGGTGCGGTCATGGCGACATCCGTGATTACAACGTTCCAGCAGGACGCTGAACGCGCCTCAATTGACAGGCTGGTCGCGCAGCTGCGCCCACAAGAAGCCGCCAAACCGACATCGGACAGTCCGGTGGCAGGCAAAACGGTCGTGTTTACCGGAACCTTGGAACGCATGACTCGGGCCGAAGCTAAGGCGCGGGCCGAAAGCCTCGGTGCGAAGGTCAGCGGATCGGTGAGCGCAAAGACGGACATCTTGATTGCGGGCCCCGGCGCGGGATCTAAGGCCAAAAAAGCAACAGATCTTGGGGTTGAAACGATTAGCGAAGATGAATGGCTGGCCTTGATCGGTGCGCTATGACGGGCCGCCCCGAAATCCTTTGGCCGCTGTTTGGCGCGCTCGAAAGGCTGGACGGGATTGGGCCTAAATCGGCCATTGCCCTCACGGCGGCCCATATTGAAAAGCCGCGGGATTTATTGTTTACGTTGCCACATTCGGGCGTTGACCGACAGCGGCGGGATACGATCATGGAGGTGCAGGCCCCCGCAGTTTGCACGGTTGAAGTGACGGTCGGGGCCCACAATGCGCCAGCGCAAAGGGGGCGTCCATACCGCGTGATCGTGGAGGACGCGGAAACGACGTTCCAGCTCGTTTTTTTTCGCGCACACGGCGAATACTTACGCAAACAGCTTCCGACGGGGCAACGTCGCGTGGTGTCGGGCAAGGTTGAGATGTTCGATGCGATCGCCCAAATGGTGCACCCCGACCACATTTTGACGCCCGAAGACGGCGCGCAAATTCCGCCCTTTGAACCGGTGTACCCGCTGACGGGGACGCTCACGCAGAAGGCGATGTTCAAGGCGACGGCGGATGTCCTGTCTGATCTGCCAGACCTTGAGGAATGGATCGACCCCGCGTTGCGCGCGCGTGAAAACTGGCCCGATTGGAACGCGGCACTCATGCAAGCGCATCGGCCTGCGTGCTCTGCTGATTTGGCACCGACCGCGAAGGCCCGCCAACGCCTCGCGTATGATGAGGTTCTGGCCCATCAGTTGACCTTGGCCTTGGCGCGCGCAAATGCCCGTCGCGGCAAAGGGCGCGCGACAGCTGGGGACGGTTCCAAGCAGCGTAAGGTATTAGATGCGCTTGAGTTTGCACCAACTGGCGCGCAGACCCGCGCTGTTGGTGAAATTGCGCAGGATATGGGACGCCCACACCGCATGAACCGTCTGCTGCAAGGTGACGTTGGATCGGGCAAGACGTATGTGGCGTTGATGGCGCTTTTGGCCGCCGTGGAGGCTGGCGGGCAGGGCGTGATGATGGCGCCGACCGGAATCCTTGCGCGTCAACACCTTGAGGGATTGCGCCCGTTGGCAGAAGCCGCGGGTGTTGTTCTGGACATGTTGACGGGGCGCGATAAGGGGCGCGAGAGGGCGGCAAAGCTGGCGGCACTGGCGGCGGGAGACATCCAAATTTTGGTCGGCACCCATGCGGTGTTTCAAAAGGACGTTGTGTTCAGCGATCTGCGTCTTGCGATCATTGACGAACAGCATCGGTTTGGTGTGGCGCAGCGCATGGAGCTGGGCGCAAAGGGCGACGCGGTTGACGTGTTGGTCATGACTGCGACGCCGATCCCCCGATCCCTCGCCTTGGCGCAATACGGGGACATGGACGTCAGCGTCTTGGATGAAAAACCGCCCGGGCGCACACCTGTGACCACGGCCTTGGTGGCGACGTCGAAGATGGATCAGGTTATTGATCGTCTGCGCGCCGCTGTTGCCGAAGGGCGGCAATGCTATTGGGTGTGCCCGCTGGTTGAGGAATCGGAACTCAGCGACAAGACTGCTGCTGAAGAAAGGTTCAAACGCCTCCGTGCAGCGCTCGGCGAAGGAGTGGTGGGGTTGGTCCATGGCCAAATGCCACCCAGCGATAAAGACGAGGGCATGCGCCGCTTTGTTGCGGGTGACACGAAGGTGCTGGTCGCAACCACCGTGATCGAAGTCGGGGTGAATGTGCCCAATGCGTCTATCATGGTGATTGAGCGCGCAGAAAGTTTCGGGCTGGCACAGTTGCATCAGCTGCGCGGACGGGTCGGGCGGGGGTCTGCAAAATCGACCTGCCTGCTGATGTATCAGGCGCCCCTGTCTGAAACAGGCCAACGGCGGCTTGAAATTATGCGCGAAACGGAAGACGGGTTTCGCATATCGGAAGAAGACCTTGCCATGCGCGGGGCCGGCGATGTCATTGGCACAGCACAATCTGGTCTTCC
>JGI26260J51721_1000565_pt1 | contig 16558 bp, 19 predicted proteins | sample SaaInlV_120m_DNA_4_FD_51721 | JGI IMG/M metagenome (IMG submission 51721)
TCCGTAAGCCAGTATAAGTTGCTCATGACTTCCCTCAGAACTGGGGCGTGTGAATCATGACAACGCGACAACCTCAATCAGTTAATGGGTCCTGGCCCTAGATACATTTATGGATCTTTCCAATCTGAACCACGATGGCGATCATTCGCGCGTACGTTAAAATCTGAACTAGAATTTAGTCACGTCGGCACATTCAAACACCTGCGATTGTATCGACGGCGCTCTCCCGTATTTTATGATTGCCGTGTGCATAAGAGTACCATTTTCAAAACTGAACAAATCGCTCCGGTCGGAATTTTCAGCAAATGCAAGAAAACCTCCATCGTCAGACGGGTTGATCGAATACGCATCATGATAGAATATACCATCTCCCGAAAAATCGTCTTCGTCCCATGTAAAATTAAGTGAGCGTCCTTCGTATACGGGTCGCATAGATCCTTCAGCGGACAACGATACACGGTCAAGTTCGGTGCACGCGAACGAGATTGATGCCTGCGCAGGCAGGGCTGACGACAATAGGATCAAAACGTATTTTATCATTGCCCCAAACTACAGCGCGCGGCTGTCAAATCAACGTCCTGCTTGACGCAACCCGGATCGTGACACCCTATTTGCCTGTCTCCTGCACCCCGACCGAAACAACCTGCCCGATCAATGAGTGCGCCGAGACCAGTGCAGTGCCGCACAGTTGCAGCATATCGGGCAATGTCATGAATTCGAGGACCCAAGTCGCTCCTGATCGTTCTTGTTCATGAACCATCGCGGAATTGAGGGTGCCAGATTGTTGGGACGTGTAACCCGCGATCGTTACAAGCAATTCAGCAAGGATCGGGTTTTGCTTATGAGGCATGGCAGACGACGTGCCCCCTTTATTCAAGGTAATTTCGCCCGCCCCACGTTGCGCCATCAACGCAATGTCCTGCCCCATCTTTCCTAAGCTCCCGGTCATACGGGCGATCAGCCCACCCANTTCAGCAACGTCGGACCGTGTGGTGTGCCATGCAAAGCCCGGATCACGCAGGCCCAGCCTTGCGGCAAATGCNGGGCCCAAGGCGTCAGCGGGATGTGTTTCGCGGATGCCAATTGGGCCACCCCATTGCACAACGTCCAGTTTTTCCGTGATGCGGTCAATGTCTTCGACATACCCTCGCAGCGGGCGTACCCATGTCGTGATCCGCCCGTCAGCTNTGATCGGCAGCGCCGCCTGCATACGGGTATATCCCATCAAGGCGTTCCCCGCATTGGCGCTCGCAAGGACATCAAGGGCATCGGCCAAGTGGGTCAGGCGCGCTCGATAAAGTCCNAGTATAGATTTCAGCGCCAACATCAGGGCGGTATCCATCACGTCCTGTGAGGTCAGGCCAAAATGCATCACCTGTTTGCCAGTCTCTGTCGCGTTGGCCTTAAGCGCCCTGACGAACGCGGGAATTGGCAGGCCGTCTTGGATCACGCCTGCGCGAATGGTGTCACCTGCAATCTCACAGGTCGCGATGTGCTGTGCGGCATGTTCACAAAGCGACCGATCGGCATTTCCAACATCGGCGAGCGCCATCGTCCACGCAATTTCGATGTCGCGGTAACGGGCAAGGTCCGCNGCGGGAGACAAAAGACCCGCGATTTCGGGNTCCGCGAACAGCCCAGCGAACCACGCGTGTGTCAAAACCCCGCTCATGNTGCGGACCTCAGGCCCAAAATCGCGCGGGTCTGGGCGATTGTTGCCACGGGGCGTTCGTATTTATCGCACAGGTCGGCTGCGCGTTTGATAAGGGCGGCGTTGGACGGCGCGAGGGTATCGCGGTCCAACCGCACGTTATCCTCAAGCCCTGCGCGCGTGTGGCCTCCCGCCGCAATCGCCCATTCGTTGACTGTGATCTGGCTGGGGCCCACACCTGCCGCACACCAAGGCGCATCGGGTACGCGGGTTTTCATCAGCTGGACATAGAAATCAAATACGGCTTTGTCGGCGGGCATCGCGTTTTTTACGCCGAACACGAATTGAACGTAAAGCTTGGCGGGTAAAATCTTCGCGTCATGCATCGCAATTGCTTGCAGGATGTGGCTCAGATCAAAGGCTTCAACTTCGGGGGTGATGTCATAGCGGGTCATCTCACTCGCCAGCCACGCAATCAGGTGCGGTGAATTTTCATAAACCCGCGTTGGGAAATTGTTGGACCCGACCGTCAGGGACGCCATGTCGGGGCGCAACGACAACATCTCGCCCCGTTCTTTGCCAGCCCCAGACCGCCCGCCTGTTGAAAACTGGATCACCACGCCGGGACAGTATTTTTCAAGGCCCTCTTTCAAAGCGGCAAACTTGTCAGGGTCCGATGANGGCGTTTCATCGTCGTTTCGCACATGGGCATGGATGATGCTTGCGCCTGCCTCTACCGCCGCCTGACTGCTTTCGATCTGTTCCAAAATCGAAATGGGCACGGCCGGATTGTCGGCCTTCGTCGGGACTGAACCGGTGATCGCGCAACACAGGATGCAAGGATTATCAGACATCAACAAATACCGTTTCATTTGGCCCCTGAAGATGGATGTCGATGTGATATCCATCCGCAGTGGCCGTTGCGACCATTGTGTCGGCGCGCCCGCCCGCGAGTGTAAACACACGATCAGAGCGGTTGTCCTCATCGGGAAAGTAGATGCGCGTTGTCAGACCAAGGTTGATACCGCGCGCAACGATCCAGACCATAATATGGGGTGCCTGATTGCCAATCGCCGCAGGTTTTAGCGTGTTGAAGGTGAACACCCCGGTATCGGACGCACTTGGCTGGCGCCCCCAACTGCTAAACCCGTCCATCGCAAATGTGCCGTCAGGTGCGGCTTGCCAGATTTCAATCATCGCATCTGTGAGCGGTGCACCGTCACCATCATACACACAGCCCGTCACGGCAATGCGGTGTCCAATGACATCATCCGTTATCATGGATGCACCCAGGTCGCGGCCGCCATACATGCCCGAAAGCCCCGCAAAGCTGGGCACGCAACCGATATGAACGTAAGGCCCAGCCGTTTGGGACGCGGATTCTTTTAGATCGCCCATTACGTGCCCTCCATCGCGTTTTCGAACGGTGTGGCGGACCGCCCACGCAGGACGATATCAAAGCGGTACGCACGGATATCCATGGGAACGGTTTTGGTCATATCCAACCTGGCCACAAGGCGGTCAATCGCCGCCGCATCAGGAATGGATTGCACGATGGGGCACAACGCGATGTGCGGGTCGCCTTCAAAATACATCTGCGTGATCAGGCGTTGCGCAAAGCCGTCCCCGAAGACCGAAAAATGGATATGCGCGGGACGCCAGTCGTTTCCGCCATTGGGCCATGGATAGGCCCCAGGCAAGATTGTTCGAAAGCTGTAGGCACCATCCGTGCCGGTAATACAGCGCCCGCAGCCGGCGAAATTTTCATCCAAAGGTGCAGTATAGTCGTCCTTTTTATGGCGATACCGCCCGCCTGCGTTGGCTTGCCAAACTTCAATAAGTTTACCCGGCACAGGCCGGCCATCCTCATCGCGCAAGGTTCCGTGAACGATGATGCGCGGGCCGATAGCCGACTGCCCTGCTGCAGCGTAATTCACGATCAGGTCATCGTCGTATTCTCCCAGCATCGCGTGCCCGAACGCAGGCCCCGTCATTTCTGTAGCCGTCGGCGCGTAGTGTAGGCGCGCGTGGGCAGGCGCGCGTAAATGGGTGGAACGATAATCTTTCGCGACAGGCTGTGGATGCCAATCAAGGTCACGCGGTTTGATCAGGTTTTCAGTCATCATCGGCCTCCATTTCTGCAAGTGTTATTTTGGCGAGCTTCAACGCGTGGTTTGCGCGGGGAACGCCAGTGTAGATAGCAACATGCTGGAACACCTCACGAATATCGGAGGGCGTCGCACCCGTTCGGGCGGTGGCGCGCACATGCATCGGGATTTCATCAAAGTTTCCGAGAGCGGCGAGCAGCCCAAGTGTGATCATGGATCGTTCGCGTCGCGAAATTGCATCGCTGGCCCAGACTGTGCCCCATGCACCTTGGGTAATCAGGGTTTGAAATGCGCGGTCAAAATCGTTTTTGGCGGCCTCGGCCCGGTCCACGTGGGCCGCGCCCAGAACCGCGCGGCGTACCGCCATGCCCGTGCTTTGGCGATCAAGCAGTTCATTGGTTTGCGCGATCAGGTCCGCAATGACGCCCGCAACGCCCGTTGGCGCATCAAGACAAGGCAGATGGCCAGCGTCTGGCAATGTTACCAATCGCGCACCCACAATTGCACCAGCAAGCCGTTCCATGACGTCTAAGCTGACCGATCCGTCCTGACCGCCAGCGATGCAAATAGTCGGGGCCGTGATCATCGGCGTGGACGCGCGCAGATCGACATCACGCAGGGCCGCGCAGGTGTTCGTATATCCAAGCGGCGCATTGCGGCTGACCATCGCTTTGTGTCCTGCCAGCGCTTCGGGGTGTGTGGCGTGAAACGGTGGCGGGAACCATTGATCCATGATTCCGTCCGACAGTGCGGCCAGCCCCTTGTCGGTCACATCCGCGATCCGCGTATTCCAACGGTCCGCATCGCCAATCTTCATGCCTGTGCAACATAACACCAACCCACGGATCAGATCGGGGCGCTTCGTGGCAACCGTCTGCGCGATCATGCCCCCGATAGACACCCCGCACAAAATGACCTGCGTCAGACCCAAACGATCCAGCAGTGCGATCAGATCGTCGCCCAATTGATCCATNGTGTAGGNGGCCGTGCTGATCCCGCTCGCCCCCTGCCCGCGCAAATCATAGGTGAGCGTGGCGCGGTGCCGCCCCATNTTTTCGATCACATGATCCCAAATGCTCTGATCGCTCCCCAGCGAATTCGCGAACACCACCACGGGCCCTGCGCCAGTGCGGTGGCGGTAGGCGACCAAATTATCGTTGAGCGTTTTGAATTGCATAACTGCCTCGGGTGGTTGGATTAATCGAGAGGTAGGCCGACATAGTTTTCCGCAATGGTGCGGGATGCGGCCTCAGATTGCATGAGATAATCGAATTCGGCGCGCTGCATCTTTTTCTCGAACGGCGAATGGTCGGGGAATTGGTGCATCAGATTGGACAGCTGCCAGGAAAAGCGTTCGACTTTCCAAACCCGCGCCAGCACCTTTTGCGAATAGGTATCGATGTGGTGCGTGTTGCCCCTGGCGTAGCGTTCTACCAAGCCGCGCACAAGGATACGGATGTCTGCCACCGCCAAATTCAACCCCTTGGCGCCTGTCGGCGGCACAATATGCGCCGCATCCCCCGCAAGGAACAGATTTCCGTAGCGCATGGGTTCAGCCACAAAAGATCGCAGCGGCGCGATAGATTTTTCAAACGACGGGCCANTCTGCAATTTCGCCGCCAAATCAGGGCTGATGCGGGCTGCAAATTCATCCCAGAACCTGTCATCAGACCAATTGGCGACGTCATCATTGCTGTCACACTGGATATAGTATCGGCTGCGCGTGGCAGAACGCATCGAGCACAGCGAAAACCCGCGCGGATGGTTGGTGTAAACGCATTCCATGCTTACAGGAGGACGTTCCGTTAAGATGCCTAGCCAGCCGAACGGATAAACACGGTCATAGGTTTTAAGCACATTCGCAGGGATCGCGTTGCGCGACACACCATGAAATCCGTCACAGCCTGCGATGTAGTCACAGCTGATTTCGACATCCTGTCCCGCGTGGCGAAAATTGACAGCGGGGCGGTCAGATTTCAGTCCCGACAGCACAACATTTTCAACGTCAAAATAGAACCGCCCACCTTGCTGCGTGCGTTTGACGAACAAATCCTTTGTTACCTCGGTCTGCCCGTACGCCACAACAGTCTTGCCCGTGAGACCCACGATATCGATGTGATGGGACGCGCCCTCAAACNCGAGGTCTAGGCCGTGATGCGGGATGCCTTCGACGTCAAGCCGATCTGCGACACCCGCTTCGCGCATGGCTGAAACCGTGCCCTGTTCCAGAATTCCGGCCCGCACCCGCGCCTCAATATAGGCGCGGCCTTTGCGGTCGATNACGATGTTCTCGATGCCTGCATTTGCAAGCAGTTGCGACANTAGCAAACCCGCAGGGCCCGACCCGATGATGCAGACAGATGTGGCAGCTTGAATCGTCATGGTCACCTGCGTTGTGGGTTAGGTTTATGATGCCGTCTGAACAAGGCCGATGTATCCCAACGCNCGCCGNCCATTTTCTGGACGTCTTTATAGAACAGGTTCATCAGCGCGGCTCTCAGCGCATTATTCCCCGATCCATGGAAACCTTAGTAACAAGTTTTTTTTCAAACAAGCGTTTCATTTGATTGAACGTCAGTGATGGACAATCAATGACATGACGTGTTCGCGCTAACAAATCTCAGTACGGAAACAGACTGCCACAGTTGTGGAATGCTATAAAATAGATTGTAATCGTTTGATCTTGAATGATTTACTTAACTTCTGGGTCTCACAAACTAGTCAGGAAATATTTCCAGATTCAAGGTCTGACACTGCATTTCGCACAATACAAATCGCGAACAAAATAATATTAGAGTCAGCAGCTCTTGCGTTTATTGTATACATNTTTGACCAGATATTCATCAAAAATGNCTTAATTACGCCCGAATCACTTGCCAATATCGAATCCTGTATACAATCTAGGTTCAGACCGCTCGACTCTTACTGAGCCAACTCGCTGGGAATGCCTCGTGTCAGATCGAAACCTTAGCCAGCTCGACCGCGCCCTTTTCGGACTACGCTCCCTCATAATGAATGGAGAGTTTTCGAGTGGCCAGCGGTTATCAGAAGTTGCGGTCGCCAAAATGCTGGGAACATCGCGAACCCCTTTACGCCAAGCAATGGACCGGTTGGTTGCCGAAGGCCTTCTGGTGCGGATAGAGACAGGGGGCTGCCGGGTCGCAACGTTCACACGTGCCGACATTGCGGACGCAATCGAAATTCGTGGCGTTATCGAGGGCACCGCCGCACGCATGGCTGCACAGCGCGGTGTCAGCACCGAGCTGTTGACGCAGATAGCTGACACGTTGGACGGCATTGATCGCGCCATCAACGATCCCGGTGGAATAAACTTTGATTGCTATGTGAAGCGCAACGCGGAATTTCACGCACTCCTTGCAAAATGTTCGGGCAGCGACCTCATTCGGAGTGAAATTGAACGCGTGAGCCTGCTGCCCCTCGCTTCTCCGTCCGCGTTTCTAATCGAACAGGCGGCAATCCCGGATTTCCTCGACTCGCTGCGCTATGCCCAACGTCAACACCGTGCGATCCTAGAAGCCATCACCAATCGTGAATGCGCGCGCGCAGAAGCACTGGTGCGCGAGCATGCCAGACTTGCGCTTATCAATTTCAACTATCTCACCGATGATCAGCCCACCCTCGTCAATAACGTGCCGGGTTTGACGTTGGTCGCATCGAAATAACCCATAGAAGGAACCTACCTGTGTCCAGTCTTTCAGCCCTGATAGCCCAGCACACCAACCCGGTCGACATGCTGCGCAACTCCAAGATCGGAATGTATGTATATCCCGTCGTAGCTCCCGAATTCACAAACTGGCGGGACGAACAGGGTGCGTGGCGCGATCATGCCGTGCTGTTCGATCAGTCCCACCACATGGATGAATTGATCGTTGAAGGCCCCGACGCAGAGGCGTTCTTGTCTTATGTCGGCATCAACGGATTTGCGAATTTCGATCTCAACCGCGCCAAACACTTTGTCCCTGTGNCGCCGGCGGGCCATGTCATTGGCGACATGATCATATTCCGCGAACGCACGGATAAATTCATTCTTGTNGGGCGTGCGCCCACCGCGAATTGGGTCCGTTTTCAGGCGGCACGTGGCGAATGGAAAGTACGTTTGTTCCACGATCCGCGTTCCAACAGCCGCCCAGACGGGGAACGTATTCTACGCACCCATTACCGGTTCCAAATCCAAGGCCCAGACGCCCCCGCGATCTTTGAGCGGATCAACGGTGGCCCCGTGCCAGACATCAAATTTTTCCATGTGAATGAAATCAATATTGGGTCCAAAAAGGTCCAAGCCCTGCGTCACGGAATGGCCGGCGCACCTGGCCTGGAAATCTGGGGGCCGTATGCGGACAAGCATTACATCCAGTCCACCATTCTACAGGCTGCGCGCGACATCGGCGTGAACCTTGTGCAAGTCGGCAGCCGCGCCTATTCCACCAACACGCTGGAATCTGGCTGGATTCCATCCCCTCTGCCCGGCATTTATACCGGCGACGGCATGATGGCTGAATACCGCGACTGGCTTGGGGCCGACAGCTACGAGGCTGCGGGCTCAATCGGTGGGTCCTATGTTTCGGACGAAATTTCCGACTACTACGTCAACCCGTTCGAACTTGGCTATGGTTTCTACATTGGCTGGAAAAAGGACGATTTCATCGGAAAGGACGCTTTGATGAAAATGAAGGACGGCCCGAACCGCAAGAAGGTCACGTTCGAGTGGAACAAGGAAGACGTTCTGAAAATCATCGCCAGCGGACTTGAGCAAGGCACGCCATTCAAATGGATCGATTTCCCGCAACCTAACTACGCGTCATCCAGCGCGGACATGGTCATGCAGGGCGACAAGATGATGGGGGTGTCCATGTTCAACGGCTACAGCTGGAATGAACGCTGTTTCCTCAGCCTTGGGGTGGTCGACCCATCCGTGCAAGTTGATGACATTCTGACCCTGAAATGGGGCGAGCCGGAGCAGTCCGGCAAAACATCCACTGAGTCCCACAAACAGACAGAAATCCGCGTGCGCGTGTCAGACACGCCCTACGCAAAAGATGCCCGCGAAAACTATGCGGACAGCTGGAGAACCAAGGGCGACTAGGCCCTAAAAATTGGACGGGCGTTCAGGGAGNGCGCCCGCCCGCGCACCACAGAAATGTCAACACTGGGAGGTACAGACATGAAATTTACCAAACTTATCGCGGCATCCGCCGTTGCCTTGGCCACAGCCCTGCCTGCAAGCGCTCAAGAGCTTAGCTTTGCCAACTTTACCCCGCCGTTTCACACCGTGAACGCATCGGTGATGGAAAAGCTGAACACGATTCTGTCGGAGGCCACAAACGGCGAAGTCACCGTGCGCGGTTATCACGGCGGTGAGCTTGGCGCAGGTCCGGTTGAACAATACGTCCGCGTCGTTCAAGGCGTGGCCGATATGGCGTGGGGCCTTCCGGGCTACACATCTTCGCAGTTCGAAAAGACGATGATTGTCGAACTGCCCGGCACGTTGACCAACGAAGACGACGGGTATGCTGCAATGTGGGCCGCCTATGACGACCACCTTGCGGGCGAATTCCCCGCCACGGTGCCTGTTGCCCTTTGGACCTCTGAGCCCAACGTGTTCATCATGCGTGATGCAGTGATCCGCACACCGGCCGACCTTGCCGGATTGAAAATTCGCGTGGCAGGTGCAACGGCCGCTGATGTCGCAACCGCCCTTGGTGCGACCCCTGTGCAAATGCCGATCAACCAGGTCTATAACGCGCTTCAGACCGGCCTGATTGATGGCGTCATCACGGGCTCGTCCACGCTCAACGATTTCAAACTCGATGAGGTCGCCAATAGCTACACGTTCGGTGCGAACCTTGGCCGTTTGTCGTTTTATGCGGTCATGACCGAAGGCACCTACAACGGGCTGAGCTATGCGGCGAAAGCGGCGTTGGATAATTCTGGCAACCAAACAGTTTCGCAAAGTGCGGAAGATGCATGGAACGCAACAGCAGATGCAGGCGTCACAACAGCGCGCACGTTGTCAGAAAACACATTCGTTGACCTGACAGAAGCAGAAGCCGCCGTGTTTGCCGACGCAATCGCTGCTGTCACCGGTGCCTATGTTGACGGTGTTGGCGGCGCGGATGCGCTTGCTGCGATGCAGGCCGACTAAGACATGATCGCGCATCTGCGCACATGGGCGGACAGGCTGATTGGTCTGTCCGCCACAATCGGGGCCGTCGGTCTTTTGGTCGAGGTTGCCGTTATTTTGACGGACGTGATCGGGCGCGCATTCGGCTACCCNCTTTATGGCAGCCAAGACATGATCACGATGACCATGGTCATTCTNGTGTTTGGTGGCATGGCTATGTGTGATCGCNATGGCGGCCACATCGCTGTCGATATTTTCGAGCCCCGTTATCCTGCATGGCTCAATCGTTTCATCGATATTTTCGCGGCAACGCTTGGCGCTATAATTTTTGTGTTCATCGCTTGGGCCATTCTGGAAAGCGCGAAGCTCAGCGTTATGCTGAACTTGTCGACCAATCTACTTCGCCTCCCCAAGGCGTGGTTCCAATGGGGGCTTGCGGGTCTGTCCATTGNGACTGCTTTGGGCATGTTGCTACGGGCTGTTGAACTGGCGCTGTCGGGCCGAGATATCCGCACTGAAAAGGCCCCGTCNGTATGAGTGTGGAGTCCATCGGCCTGTTCGGCATCGTCGCCCTGCTGACGCTGCTCGCCCTGCGCATTCCCGTGGCCTTCGCGATGTTCCTTGTCGGGTTCATCGGCATCTGGACCGTGCGGGGTTGGGATGCCGCGATGGGGCTGCTTGCGTCCGAAACCTTCACAATCGCATCCTCCCCTGAATTGGTCGTCGTGCCGTTGTTCATCCTTATGGGCAATGTCGCCACAGCCACAGGCATGAGCCGCCAGCTGTTTGACGCAGCCTATGCCATGATCGGCCATATTCGTGGCGGGCTGGCCTCTGCCACCGTCGTCGGTTGCGGAGGCTTTGCGGCGTTGTCAGGATCATCGGTCGCGTCGGCGCTGACCATGGGCAAAGTGTCATTGGCGGAAATGGAACGGTTCAAATATGACCCGCGCCTCTCCACCGGTGTTGTCGCAGCGGGTGGTACGTTGGGCATTCTGATCCCCCCTTCAACAGGTTTTGTAATCTTCGCAATCTTGACGGAACAATCCATCGGGCGGCTGTTCCTTGCAGGCGTTATTCCGGGGCTATTGCTGTTGGCAATGTTCATGCTCACCGTGTCGATCATCTGCTACTTACGCCCTTCGGCTGGCCCACGCGGACCCGTCACCACTTGGGACGAAAAGCGCCGCGCGATCCGCGGTGCTTTTCCCATCCTTAGCGTTGTCGTGACCACGATCGGCGGCATCTATGGCGGGTTCTTTTCGCCCGTCGAGGCGGCGGGCGTCGGTGCTGGACTGGTCATCNTCTATGGCATTGCGAAACGCCGGCTGTCGTTGGTCGATTTCTGGGGTGCATCGCGCAGTTCTGTTGTCACCACCGCAACCGTTATGCTGATCTTGATCGGCGCACATATGATAAACCCGTTCCTCGCGCTCAGCCATTTGCCGACCTACGTGGGCGAAGCCCTCGTCGCGCTCGACCTGCCCGTCCTTGGCATCCTCGCGCTCATGCTTCTCGTTTATCTTGTGCTGGGGTGTTTCCTTGAGGGGTTCGCAATGCTGGTGCTGACCTTGCCGATCTTTTTTCCTGTGGTGCTCGAACTTGGGATCGATCCGATCTGGTTTGGTGTCTTGGTCGTGCTCACGCTTGAAATGGGGCTGATTTCGCCCCCAGTCGGCATCAATGTGTTTATCGTCAAATCCGTTGCGCCGAACGTCTCGCTCGCGGATATTTTTCGCGGCGTTACCCCGTTCTGGCTGGCGATGCTCGTGACGCTCATCATCCTGATCGCCTTCCCGCAACTGTCGCTGTTCCTACCCGATACCATGTTCAACTAAGGGAGTTTCCCATGTCTGATCAAAAGTCCGCCCTCGTGATCTCCGCCCATTCCGCGGATTTCGTGTGGCGTTGCGGCGGGGCCATCGCACTCCATCAGCAGCAAGGATATGACGTGACAGTCGTGTGTTTGTCTTATGGTGAACGCGGCGAGAGCGCGAAACTTTGGAAACAGGACTGCATGACCTTGGAGCGCGTTAAAACAGGCCGCCGGATTGAGGCCGAGAACGCCGCCAAAGCCCTCAATGTCCACGACATCCAGTTCTTCGATCTGGGCGACTATCCATTGGAATTGTCCCGCGACGACAAATACAAACTCGTCGATTTGATCCGCGCCGTGCAGCCAGATTTCATGCTCAGCCATTCCAAGACTGACCCCTACAACACTGATCATGCCTATGCCACACAGGTCGCCCTTGAATGCCGTATGATCGCCCAAGCCTGGGGCCATAACCCCGGTGAAAAGGTGCTTGGCGCCCCACAGCTGTACCAATTTGAACCCCATCAAACCGAACAGATGGAGTGGAAGCCTGACACGTTCCTCGACATCACATCTGTGTGGGACCAAAAGCGCGCGGCGATCGAATGTATGCAGGGCCAAGAACACCTTTGGGCGTTTTACACCCGCACAGCCCAGCAACGTGCAAACCATTTCAAACGCAATTCTGGCGGTCAGTCTGGCGGGCGTGATTGCAAATACGCCGAAGGGTTCCAATCGATCTTTCCGCGCACGGTCGACACGCTATGAGCAACATCGCGCACCTCGGNCATGTTGAGCTTTACACAGATCAATTCGACTCCAGCCTCGACTTTTTCACCCGCGTTTACGGGCTGACGATANCTGAGCAAAACGATCAAAGCGCCTATCTACGTGCCTTTGATGATTACGAACACCATAGCCTGAAACTGACGCGCCACCCTACAACGGGCGTAGGACACATCGCGTATCGCGCAACGTCACAGGCCGCTCTTGATGCCCAAGTCGCGATGATTGAGGCCAGTGGTTATGAGTGCTTAGGCTGGGAGGATGGCGATGCGGGACATGGCCGCGCCTTCCGGTTCAAAGACCCGTTCGACCACACATTTGAAATTTATTGGGACACCAACCGCTACGTGGCCCCGGACACGGAACAGCCTGCGTTGAAAAACATCGCACAACGCTATCATGGACGCGGCGTCTGTCCGCGCCGCATTGATCATTTGAACCTACTGGCGACAGATGTGTCCCAGTTCCGTACGTTTATGGAAACCTGCCTTGGCAGCCGTGTCACGGAAATGATCCAGCTGGATAACGGCCGCATCGGCGGGGCGTGGTTTACGGTAAATAACAAGTCCTACGATCTGGCCTGCACCGAAGAACACGGAAACGCAGACGGTCGTTTCCATCACCTCACCTATGCCACGGACCAGCGCGAAGACATCCTGCGCGCCGCTGATATTTTTCTTGAGAACGGTGTCCACATCGAAACGGGCCCGCACAAACACAGCATCCAAGGTACGTTTTTTCTGTACGTCTGGGAACCTGCGGGCAACCGGATCGAGCTTGCCAATTCCGGCGCGCGGCTGATCCTTGCACCCGATTGGAAACCTGTGGTCTGGACCGAAACGGAACGCAAAAAGGGGCAGGCCTGGGGGTTGAAGACAATCGAAACCTTTCACACCCACGGCACCCCACCCTTGCCCGAGGACGCCTGAGGTGAACGTGGTTGTCCAAAATATCGAACGCACCGATCCTGCCATTATTGACGGGCTGGCGCGCGCAGGCGTTGCGACGGTGCACGAGGCGCAGGGCCGCACCGGATTGCTGGCCAGCTACATGCGCCCGATCTACCGCGGNGCATCCATCGCCGGGTCTGCCATAACCATCCTCGCGCCACCTGCCGACAACTGGATGCTGCATGTGGCGATTGAACAAATCCAAGCGGGCGATATTCTGGTTCTGGGGACGACAGAACCGTCTGATGCGGGCTATTTTGGTGATCTGCTGGCGACGTCTGCAATGGCACGCGGGTGTCGTGGTTTGATCATCGATGCGGGCGTGCGTGATGTGCGTGANCTTGAAACGATGGGCTTTCCCGTCTGGTCCAAGGCGATCTGCGCCCAAGGCACCGTCAAGGAAATCCTAGGCTCCGTAAACGTGCCCATGCTGTGCGCAGGCGCTGCCATTGATGCAGGCGACGTGATCGTCGCGGATGACGACGGCGTCTGTGTTGTCAAACGCAGCGATGCCGCCGATGTTTTAGCTGCAGCCCAAAAACGCACTGCCAATGAGGGCGACAAACGTGTGCGGTTTGCTCAAGGCGAGCTTGGCCTTGATCTGTATGACATGCGCGGGCGGCTGAAGGCCGAAGGGCTCAAATATGTCTGACGGCATCCCCTGCATGTGGATGCGCGGCGGCACGTCCAAGGGCGCTTATTTCTTGGCGTCGGATCTGCCGACGGCACCTGCGGCGCGCGATGACGTGTTGCTGTCGATTATGGGCTCCCCCGATCCGCGCCAGATTGATGGCATCGGCGGGGGTGATCCGCTGTCGTCCAAGGTCGCCATTGTCGCCCCGTCCAAGCACCCCGGCATCGACGTCGATTACCTTTTCTTGCAGGTTTTTGTCGATGAAACCCGCGTCAGTGATGCACAAAACTGCGGCAATATACTTGCAGGTGTTGGGCCTTTTGCGATTGAACGTGGGTTGGTTGAGGCGCGATTGGACGAAACGCCTGTCCGCATCTTCATGCAAAACACAGGCCAAATTGCGACTGCCCATGTCAGCACCCCGAACGGCCACGTCACCTACCCCGGAGATGCCCGCATTGATGGTGTTCCGGGCACGTCCGCCGCCATTCCCATTACGTTTCAAGATACCGCCGGATCAAGCTGCGGCGCACTTTTCCCGTCAGGCCAGCCCAAAGATACGATTGACGGGTTTGCTATCACAATGATCGACAACGGCATGCCCTGTGTTCTGATGCGCGCAACCGACCTTGGGTTGCTTGGCACCGAGACGCCCAACGACCTTGAAGCGAACGCACCTTTGCGTGCNCGCATTGAAGCCATTCGCTTGATCGCAGGCGCCCGCATGAACCTCGACGATGTCGCGGGCAAAACGGTCCCAAAAATGACGATTATCTCACCCCCAACAAACGGTGGCGCGATCAACACGCGCACGTTCATTCCCCATTCCTGTCACAAGGCCATTGGTGTGCTTGGTGCTGTCAGCGTCGCGACAGCCTGCCTCACAAAAGGCACCGTCGCGGATGGGGTCGCCGTTTGCGAAACCGGTGAGACAAGCAATCTGTCCATCCAACATCCAAGCGGTGAAATGACAATTATCGGCCACATCAAGGATGGTGAGGTCGTCGGCACCGATGTCTTGCGCACCGCACGCAAACTGATGGACGGCTTGGTGTTCGCGTCCAACGCTCCCTAATCCATCAAATTCAAACCTAAGGATTCCACCCGTGTCCATCCCCAGCTCCGAGATCATCCTCTACGCCTACCCCCAATCGCCCGTTGCCGAAAAGATACGCGTGGCGCTTGGTATCAAGGGGCTGGCGTGGCGCAGCGTTGAAATTCTACGCCTGCCCCAAAGCCAAACCTGACCGCGCTAACCGGTGGTTATCGGCGCACCCCTGTGGTGCAGATTGGCGCGGACATCTATTGCGACAGTCAGTGCATTATTCGCGAACTTGAGCGCCGGTATCCCAGCCAGTCCCTGATTCCCACCGCTGATCAGGGGTTGATGTGGTGCCTCAGCCGCTGGACTGACGGGGCGCTTTTCGATCAAACCGTTCGGCATGTTCTTGGGTCCGTAAGTGACAGTCTGGACAAAGATTTCGCCACAGATCGCGGGCGGTTATATCTTGGCGAAGATTGAGCCGCGGGGCTTAAGAAAGCCAACGCCGACCTGCCCCATCTTGTGGCACAAGTGCGCGCACCACTGTCATGGCTGGATGCGCAGTTTTACCATGTCGTGTGGTTCTTGCGCGGGCGCTGGTCGGGCGGGCAGTCATTTTTGTCAGAGTTCACCAGCCTCGTGCGGTGGGAGGACAATGTCCGCGCCATCGGGCACGGGACATCCCGACCGATGGACCCACAAAACGCGATTGAGCAGGCAAAATCGCAGGACCCCAGTGCGGCGACAGGCCAACTGTCACGCGAAGCTGCGCGCGCTNGGCTTAGTATTACGGTTCAGCCAGCACCAATTGCTGCTTCCCACATCGCATCAAGGGCTTTAGTCCAGCTTTGTGCCGAAGAAAACAGCGAAGTTGCCTATCATATCCTCACTCGGCCGGACGTGGTTGCACCCACCCGCGACGTCTTTGTGAAATGGCTTCTGTCGGAAGCCGCCTAACGCGGGCTACGTTTCGCCAAAATGCGCTGCAACGTACGGCGGTGCATGTTCAGACGCCGCGCTGTTTCTGACACGTTTCGATCACACAATTCATAAACCCTCTGAATGTGTTCCCAACGCACGCGATCCGCGCTCATCGGGTTTTCTGGCGGCGGAGGGAGTTGATCCCCTGTCGCCAAGAGGGCGTTCATCACGTCCGTCGCATCCGCGGGCTTGGATAAATAATCCGTCGCACCAATTTTCACAGCAGCAACAGCCGTGGCAATCGCGCCGTATCCTGTCAGAACGACAATCCTCGCCTCTGGGCGGCGTTCCCGAAGGGTTTCCACCACATCAAGACCAGTTCCGTCCTCTAGCCGCAAATCAACCACGGCGTAGGCCGGCGGGCGGGCCGTCGCAATGGCCTTACCAGCAGCCACACTTTCGGCCGTTTCAACAGTAAATCCACGCTTTTCCATCGCCTTCGCAAGAC
>JGI26260J51721_1000567_pt1 | contig 16552 bp, 18 predicted proteins | sample SaaInlV_120m_DNA_4_FD_51721 | JGI IMG/M metagenome (IMG submission 51721)
ATGTATTACCGGGCATTTGCCGCTGTTGGATATGTCATTTCCGTCCATGTTCTCTCTCCGAATTTCACTGGTGGTTTTGAGTGTCCTGGTAAATTGCCTCGGGGCTGAGGGCAACAGGTAACAAATAAGCCGGAGAATATAATCTTCAACGGCTCGCTGGGTCGTGACACACGATTGGTTGGCCGCTGCGCGAACCGCCGCGCTCCGCAGTATCGGTGTTGCGGGGGCTGAAAATGCCTCATCCAGCGGGGCTGGGGCTTTGCTTCATGGGGCTGCGGGTCTGTCTCGAAAGCTGTACGGCCCTCTCGCCTTTTGGAGTTTCTCTGGCAATTTTAGCGTAAAAATATTCATTTAGTGTATTGAATCTAATACATTTAGACCTTTGAGGATTGCCGCTATTTTTGCTACTACCATCTTCAATTTTAAACATTTTACGCAGAGATTTTGAGCGCCATTAAACACGCATTAACGGTCGAACCATAGCACTCACACGCGGACTAACAGCCGGTCTTGCTTTCAACCTATTTGCTCTTGAAGCCGAAACTATCGGAACCAAATATGACGTATTTTTTTCAATTGCCCCAATATTTCTTACGCCAGATCCTGGCAGGTGTTTTAGCTCTCTTCACGCTCCTGGCAACGCCAGCTGCGGGGCAATTTTTATCCGATGGTGTGACCCCTGTGACGCCTATTCCCAATTCAAACGCAACATTGCGGGCGCATATCGGAAGCTGTCTCGCTGAACAACCGGTGACGGGGCTGTGTACCACTTGGGGGGATAACTCTGGATTTGGGGCGATCCCGAGCTGGGATGTGAGCAATGTGAACAATTTCGACAATGCGTTTAATATCAAAACCACCTTTAATGGTGATGTTTCGCGATGGGATNTGAGCAATGCAACCTCGCTCAAACTGATATTCGGCCAAGCCTATGTCTTTAATCAAGACATATCTCGGTGGGATGTATCGAATGTGACTAATTTCGATGGAGCATTTTACGCTACGGGATTCAATCAGGACGTCAGTGGCTGGAATGTGACAAGCGGCACGAATTTTAATAATATGTTTCAGCGATCGGGTAATTTTAATCAGGATATCCGTAAATGGGATGTCAGACCCGGCGCTTCGTTTACGAATATGTTCTTGAACACTACGGCGATGACGGCGACCTATGTGGATGGCACCGCACGCTTCGATAATGGAGAGTTNCGATTGAACGGTGACTTCTTCGCTCTGTCCAGTGTTAGGGAGCAATCTGCTGAAGTGGTGACCACCGGCGCCTTCAATTTTACNAGTGACCGAGACGGCAATTTTAGCGGGTATTTCAACGGGCGTAGCGCGTTGGAANTGCAGCTGGCNCACGATATGGTGCTTGGATATTTCCTTGGGGTTGAAGTTGGCCGTGCAAAATTGTCTGGAACATTTGCCGGGCGGCAGGATAGTTACGGGTTGAACGTTGGTGGCTATGTGCTGCGCTCTTTCAATGACGTGTCCTACATCGCGGGTTTTGCTGCACTTGGACGCAACAAAAACCAACTGGTCGTGAGCAATGGCACTCTACAGGTGGACAGCGATTTTGACAGCACGACGCTCCGGCTCGGCGCGAGTGCCACGGGCGTGTTCAGGATGCCGCGTATTGAGATCTGGCCAGAACTGTCCTTTAGCTATGCAAAATCGCGGGTCGGCTCACAGGCTGTGGCGGCGCAAGCCGATGGGTTGACCGCCAATAACCTAAGTCTTGCCGGCGGCGATGTGGAGATGGGGCAGCTGATGTTCATGCCGCAAATTAAATGGCCGCTGGGCGATGGCCGCGATAGCGCCGCAGTCGCAAATTTCTCTCTCTCGCCACGATTGACCTGTCGCGTAACCCGGGGTGTGGGGGGAGGCCGCGCTTGCGGAACCGGCGCGGCACTTGGATATTCGGCGGCCTCTGGGGATGGCTTGACCCTTTTCAATGCCACCGTGGAGTTTGACAATGTCGCAGACACGAAAAATGGATCACTGACTTTCAATGTCGAGCATAATTTCTGATTTGGCAGAGCCGCTTTGGCAGGGCAGCGCGATGCGCGGGGATAATTCTTTTGATTACCCCCGCGTAATCTCTTAAGTCAGAGGGTATGACAGATAAAACCGTGATCATTATCCCCGCGCGTTATGCGTCAACGCGATTTGAAGGCAAGCCTTTGGCAATGTTGACCGGCTCTACTGGCGCGCGCAAGTCACTTATTCAACGCAGTTGGGAGACAGCCTGCGATGTGCCCAGTGTTGATGGGATATTTGTGGCCACGGATGATCAGCGCATCGCTGATGCGGTTCATAACTTTGGCGGCCAAGTGATTATGACCTCGCAGAACTGTCGCAACGGGACAGAGAGGGTTGCGGAAGCCGTTCAGAAATTGCCAGAGCCTGCGGATATTGTGGTTAATTTGCAAGGGGATGCGCCGCTGACCCCGCCGTGGTTTATCACAGCTTTGATAGACGAGATGAAAGGCGATTCGACTGTTGAGATGGCGACGCCGGTGCTGCGATGCGATGGGCTGACATTGAATATGTTTCGTGAAGATCGCCGCAATGGACGGGTTGGTGGCACAACCGCAGTCTTCGATCAAAATTGGGATGCGCTATACTTTTCGAAAGAGGTATTGCCCTTCACCGACAAAACCTATGCTGACGATGAGCAAACCCCCGTCTATCACCATGTTGGGGCCTATGCGTATCGCCCGACCAGTTTGGCGCGATATATCCGCTGGCCGGAACGAAGTTTGGAGCGTCTGGAGGGGCTCGAGCAGTTGCGTTTACTCGAACATGGCGTAAAAATTAGATGTGTTTTGGTGGATGCTCAGGGCCGCGTTTTTTGGGAGCTGAACAATCCTGTGGATGTGGCCCGGATCGAGAAGGTGCTTCAGACCAAAGGCTGGCCCTAGCGCCCCGTCTTAGGCAACACCGCGCTGCAACAGCTGTAACACTGTGACCAATCCAATCGGGCAACCGTCGTCCAAGACAAAGGCGGCAGAGATTTTCCTTGTTTGCAGCGTATGCAAAGATCGTGCCCCTAGATTTTCCGGCCGCAGGGTGACAGGGGCGGGGCTCATGATGTCTTGGGCCTGGTTGGACCACATCACATCCTGCATCATGCCATTGGCGTTTTTTTCTAAATATCTGCGAATGTCACCGTCCGTTATCACGCCGCTCAGATGGCCGGCCGCATCAAGCAAGCCGACAATGCCAAATCCTTTATTCGAGATTTCGGCCACCACATCAAAGACAGGGGCAGATTGATCCAGAAGTGGCAGCTCATCGCCCTGGTGCATGAATTCACGAACCGGCTGCAGGACAGCGCCAAGCTTCCCACCGGGATGGAAGTTGCGAAAACTTTCCTCAGTGAAACCGCGCATTTTCAGCAAGGTAATGGCCAGCGCATCCCCCATTGCCATTTGCAACAGGGTCGAGGTGGTGGGCGCCAGATTATGCGGGCAGGCCTCTTGGGCCGCAGGCAGAACGATGGGATATTGCGCGCGGCGGGCCAATGTGCCCTCGGCTTTGCCGGTTATCGCAACAATGGGCACATCAAAGCGCGCGGCATAGGCGATAATATCGGCCAATTCACCCGTTTCACCCGACCAAGAGAGAAGCATCACTACATCGTCATTTTGGATCATACCCAGATCGCCATGGCTGGCCTCGGCCGCATGGACAAAATAGGCCGGCGTGCCGGTGGAGGCGAAAGTCGCGGCCAGTTTCCGCGCCACATGTCCGCTTTTTCCAACCCCCGATAGAATGAGCCGGCCCTTCATGGCAAAGATCAAATCCGCAGCTCCGGCGACCACGCCGCGCATCTGCGCTGAGTCCACGGCTTGCTGCAATTGGGACATGCCGGCGGAAAAACAAGCCACGGCCGAGAGGGCGGATGCGGCGGGATCGATCGGGTTTTTCATGGTCGACTGGCCCCAAGTCTGCTCAAAGAAGTTGCCAAAAACTACACTGATATGACGAGATATCCAAGGGCAAAGGTGATGGCTTTGAAACCTGTCAAACTATGCTATGAACAGGCTAAAGAGATATGTAGAAAGCCAAAGATATGACTGAAATCGCCGTCGCGAATATGACCCTAGGCAATCATCGACCGATGAGTTTGATCGGTGGAATGAATGTGATTGAGAGCCGCGATCTGGTGATGCGCGTGGCCGAAGCATTCGTGCAGGCCACGGGTGAATTGAGCCTGCCCTATATATTCAAAGCCTCTTTTGACAAGGCCAATCGCTCCTCCATTCACTCTTTCCGCGGACCCGGACTCGACGAGGGTCTCAAGGTGTTGCAAGAGGTCAAGCAAACATTTGGTGTGCCGGTTTTGACGGACGTGCACGAAATTTCCCAGGCCGCGCCAGTGGCTGAGGTCTGCGATATCTTGCAAGTGCCCGCCTTCTTGGCGCGGCAAACCGATTTGATTGCGGCTGTTGCGGCGACTGATGCGGTGATCAATGTCAAGAAACCACAGTTTATGAGCCCACCGCAGATTCAAAATTTGGTTGGAAAAATTCGTGAATGTGGCAATGAGAAAATTCTGCTCTGTGAGCGTGGGACCTGCTTTGGCTATGACAATTTGGTGGTTGACATGCTGGGCCTTCGGACGATGAAGGATTGCAGCGATGACGCGCCGATTATTTTCGACGTGACCCACGCTTTACAAACCCGCGCGGCCGGTGCTGCGGTCTCTGGCGGGCGGCGCGGACAAATTGCTGAGCTGGGCCGGGCAGGCTTGGCCGTGGGTATTGCCGGATTGTTTCTTGAAGCGCATCCCGACCCCGATCAGGCTTTATGCGATGGGCCGAGCGCCCTGCCTTTGGATTTGATCAAACCATTTTTGACGCAGATGAAAGCGGTGGATGATTTGGTGAAATCCTTGCCGGCATTGGTGATTGACTGAACCGTCAGAGCGTCATTGCCCGTAATTTGAGGGTGACAAGCGACCTGTGCTGTGGCTAAGGTGGCGTCATGAAGCATATTCCCAAAGAAACCACCGATGATGCGCTTGTTCAGGAATTTCTGAACAAAGGTGGGAAAATCAGTGTTGGAAAAACCAAGCCCTTGCCCAGTGAGCTGGGCTTGAGCAACAACACATGGAACAATAAGCTCACGCGCGAAGAAAAATCTGCCCGCGACGGAAAATGATCTCCCGCCCGAAAACGGCGACGAAGGTATATTTTCCAGGAAAATTTGAATTTACCAGCGATATTCACAGTCTGCGTGTCATTCGGTTTGTTTTGCTCTGCTGCGGTTGAGAAAGGTGGCCTGCCACAAGTGGTGGCGCACCAAATTTGCAATAATGTTTGTGAAATTTACGCGAAACTGCTATCGGGTCCGCGAACATAGCAGGGATGTATTAGCATGGCTCAGAATGATCTCGACCAACGACACTTGGAAACTCTAGATCGAGATTTAAATCGGTTCTCGGCCCTAGAGCAGGCAACGGCCTATGCCTCCCGCCCGATGATGGGGCTTGGGGTGTCATTGGTCTTTATACTCCTTGCGGGGCTTGTTGCTTTCTATCTGTTTGGTCAAACCGGCAATACGCTTGTCGTGGTGATCGCTGCTGGCTTTGGGGCCTATATGGCGCTGAATATCGGCGCCAATGATGTGGCCAATAATATGGGGCCCGCAGTGGGGGCCAATGCTTTGACGATGGGCGGGGCTATTGCCATTGCAGCGGTGTTTGAAAGTGCTGGCGCCATGCTTGCAGGTGGAGACGTCGTTTCGACCATCGCAAAGGGCATTATTGCGCCTCAAAGCATGCAAACAGCTTCCATCTTTATCTGGGCTATGCTCGCAGCGCTATTGTCCGCCGCGCTCTGGGTTAATCTGGCCACTTGGGTCGGCGCGCCCGTTTCGACCACCCATTCTGTTGTTGGCGGCGTAATGGGGGCAGGGATCGCGGCTGCGGGATTTGCAGCTGTGAACTGGCCAACCATGTATAAAATCGCCGCAAGCTGGGTGATTTCACCGGTCTTGGGCGGGGTGATTGCCGCCCTGTTTCTTTGGTTTATCAAAAACCGGATTGTATATCGTGATGATAAAATCTCCGCGGCGCGTGTTTGGGTGCCGGTTTTGGTTGGGATTATGGGCGGGGCATTTTCCGTTTATTTGGCGCTCAAGGGCCTAAAGAAAATCATGAAAATCGATTTTTCCTCGGCCTTGATGATTGGTCTTGGTTTGGGTGTCATCATTTGGTTGGTCATGATCCCGGTTGTGCGCAAGCAAGCTGAGGGGTTGGAAAACCGCAATAAGTCTCTCAAAAAGCTCTTCGGCATCCCCTTGGTTGTATCCGCAGCGTTGCTCAGTTTTGCTCATGGAGCAAATGATGTGGCCAATGCGGTTGGACCGCTGGCCGCGATTGTGCAGGCTTCGGCCTCAGGCGGTTTCGCAGATGCAGTGTCTATTCCGCTCTGGGTGATGGCCATCGGTGCCTTGGGGATTTCGTTTGGCCTGTTTTTGTTTGGGCCAAAATTGATCCGCATGGTGGGCGGTCAAATTACCAAACTCAATCCGATGCGGGCCTATTGCGTGGCGCTTTCAGCGGCCATTACGGTGATTGTCGCCAGCTGGTTGGGCCTGCCGGTCAGCTCAACGCATATCGCTGTTGGCGGTGTTTTCGGCGTGGGCTTCTTTCGCGAGTGGGACTCGCAGCGCCGGATGAAACGGGCGCGGATGACCGTTCCACAGACCGTAGAACAGCCAAAAGAAGAACGCCGCCGTCGCAAATTGGTGCGCCGCAGTCACTTCCTGACAATCATCGCCGCATGGGTGATTACCGTGCCGGCCGCGGCGACGATCTCAATGTTAATTTTCTGGATCATTTCGAGTTACATGGGCGGCGCAAGCTAACCTTGCAGGTCACCGCGCAGGGCTTCGGCTCTGCGCGGAGTGGATTTGATCGCATTGAACGAAAAAAGCGTTTTTTCCGCGCGATTTAATCAATTGTTAGAACAAACCTGCAACTCTCTGATCATGCGAATGCTTTTTGAAATACAAATGTATATGATATTTGGGTTGGCCTACTGGATATAGCGGGAAGTGAGAATGTTTATACTAATGCTTGACGTGAAGGCCGTTTGAACCGCAGAATTCGCTTACTGAAGTCACGAAATGAACTACAGCAGCAGTAGAGGAAAGAAATCATGTTAGCAAATGCAAAGAAAATGGTCACCAGTTTGACCGAAGTAGCCATCGCGCTCCTGGCCCTTGCCATTGTCGCATCCGTGTTGGTTGGGCCCGAGAATATGGCATTTTTGGGCGATGTGGTGGGCAATATCACAGCGCTGGTACAGCAGCTTGGAAGCGCGGGTCTGGCCGGGTTGATCGCCCTAGGTGTGGTCTTGGCTCTGTTCCAAAAATAGGCCATTTGTAAAAAACCGCTTCTCCCAACAATCTAGGCGTATAGATGAAACATTTAGACAGTTACCTCACGCAGTTGAGATCCTGGCTTTTGCGTGCCGCGGAGCTCATGTCCTTGGTGCTTGTTGTCCTCATCTTGGTATACCTATTGTTGGGGGAGGCCTCCGGTGACTATGTGGTCAGCGTCATGACGAATGTGTCACTGTTGATCTCTGCCGTGACCCCGCAAGCGATTATTGGCGTGGCCCTCATCGCGGCTGTCGTGGCCTATCTGCGCCGGTAAAGGCGCGTCAGCTTATGACAGGGTGATCTCAAACAGGGCACCGCCCAGCTGTGGGCATTGTGTCACCGTGAATGATCCGCCATGGGCTTCGATAATCTGCTGACAGATATAAAGCCCCAAACCGGAGTTCCCCTCCCGCGCGTCTTGGCCCTCGCGGGCGCTATAGAAACGCTCAAAGATTTTGCTGCGATCGGCCATAGGAACGCCCGGCCCGGTATCGGCGACAGTCAAGACGATGCCTTGACGCCATGTTTTCGAAAGAGTGACATGCACCTGCCCTTGAGGACCGGCAAAACTTAAGGCATTTTCAACCAGATTGATCACCACCCGCGCCAGACGATCTGGCAGACCGGTGAAATGAACGTGACTTTGTATGTCGAAAGTCAAACGCAGCTGCGCCTCCTTAGCCGCTGGCTCAAAGAACCCAATCAGATCACCTATTGTCTCAGAAAAATTGAACCGCTCGCGTTTGGCAGCCACCAGATCATGATCGACAATCGCCGCCTCTGAAATTTCTGAAATCAATTTGTTCATACGCACCGCCTGATTTTGAATGGCGGCAAATTTTTCCCGCTCGGCGGTATTGGCCTCAGCCATTGCATTTTGCGTATTGGCAATAATCGACGCGATTGGATTTTTGAGCTCATGTGAGACATCGGCTGCGAAGCGTTCTTTATCATGGAACAGCGTGATGATTTGCTGATGCAATCGACTTAGGTTGCGGTAGAGACGCCCCACCTCATCGCGCCGTGTCTCAAAAGCTTCGATTTCAAATCCCTCCAATTGCTCCACCAAAGTTTCAGCTTTCAATCGTCGGTTCAGCCGCCGCGAGAGTCGGCGAATGGGCATCGCGATGGAAATTGCTAAGAGCGCGCCAAAGACAATGGTGATGCCCGATAGGCCAGTCAAAACCATGAGCCGCGACTTGTTTTTCCCGAAATAGGCCTCACGCAGATAGTAGCTGTCCGAAAGTTCCAACACAGCGCGCGGGCGCCCATCCACACGGATTGGCACGAGATAGCTCAATTCATACAGATCCGATAAGGGATTAAGCATTTGAAACTGCCGAGTGAAACGCGCACGTTTTGGCTCATAGGGCTCGGTCACAATCTGCAAATCAAATAGGCTTTTATACAGCACAAACAGCTGCTCAAACGGATCGAAGCCATGCGCCCGTGGTGTGAAGTCCGGCTCCGGCGCATCCGGCAGTGGCCGCACCTCAATCGGTGCGCTGATCCGCGGATTTGCCCCATCGAAATAGATGAGTTGTGTATCCGCCAAAAGGCTGGACAGTTTGAGGCGGTCCGTACCGGCCAGAGCGCTGTCCAGCAGCACGGCTTCAATGGCCAGGCGGCGATCAAATTCACTCAATTCGTCCTGCTGAAAAATGGGTTGGAGCAATTTTACATAGAAATTGGACCGCTCAAATAGCCTGTCCTTCTTGCTGCGGATTTCCACCAAAGCGGCATCTTCGGTCGCAATGACAAAGGCCCAAAGCGCGAGATTGAACATCACCAACAGGCCGAGGATTTTTGATAATATTCCACGAAACATTGGGTCTAGCCCTGAAGCCGATAGCCGAGCCCGTGGACTGTCGAAATGATATCGCAGGTTGGATCCACGGCTTTCAGCTTTTGACGAATATTGCGAATGTGACTGTCAATGGTGCGGTCACTGACGTAAATCGCTTCTCGATAGGCGGCATCCATCAGCTGGTTTCGGGTTTTGACGACACCGGGCCGCTGCGCCATCGCCAGAAGCAACAAACATTCGGTCACTGTTAAATCCACCGCCATATTCGCCCAGGTTACCAAATGGCGATCCTGGTCTATGGTTAATTGCCCGGCGCGCACCGGCGCATCCAAATTGGTCACAGCGCCGACCGAATGCCGGCGCAAGACGGCGGCCACGCGGAACAGTAACAGATGTTTGCTAAAGGGTTTGGTGATATAATCATCCGCCCCAAGNGTGAAACCGATGATTTGATCTTGCTCCTCCGCCTTAGATGATAAGAAAATGATCGGCAGATTGGGCATTTTCGCNCGAACGGATTTCAGGAGAGAAAACCCATCCATTTCGGGCATTTTNATGTCAAAGAGTGCNAGATCAACNCTGTGTTGCTGAAGATGCGCCTGTGCGGCNAGGCTCGAGGAAAAGGCGCTGACGTGATACCCTTCTTGGGTCAACATCTGCTCCAGTGGTGCAAGTATTTCAACTTCGTCATCTACAATAATGATCTGTGTCATGCGCTGAGCTCACCTGTGATTGCGTAGACACTGGCATAGCCCGGCTATGAGCACAAAGAAAATGCGGCCGGCTGCACAGGATCTGCACAAAGGATCACAAAATTTGCACGCGGCGCTGAAATGCTCTGCAAAAGTGGGCCCTAGGGTCAAAGGGGTCAGGCTCGAGGATGGGCCGGGTTGGATGCACTTCTCCCTCAGCATATCGCGCAGCCCGGCCCATTGGTGTAACCCGCAATGAAAGGACAGCAGATGGGCATTCTACAGATACTAACAGCGACAGAGATTTTGGTTTTCTGCTCAATATTCTGCATTTATCTCTTTCGGTGACACCCTGGCTTGTTTCCGCCCGTATCGACTTGACCACCGATTGATAAGTTTTCATTATGATCCTCACTAAGATGCGCCGAGCGGCTGTTTCGAGCTCCGGCTGGCATCTGCATTCAAAGGGCGTGGCATATGACAACTTCAAAACGGCATGAGGAGGGGTTGGCCACGCGGCGCGCTGTCTTAGGCGAGGCGCATGTTGCGCGTGCGCAGGCGCAGACATCGGCGTTTGACGCGCCTTTTCAAGATTTGATTACCGAAGCGGCCTGGGGACATGTCTGGTCGCGGCCAACCTGGGATCACCGGCAGCGTTCGATTGTGACCCTGGCTTTGCTCTGCGCGCAGGGGCATTGGGATGAGGTCGCCATGCATATCCGCGCCACCGCCAACACAGGTGCAAGCCGCGCGGATATCCAAGAGCTGATCTTGCATGTGGCCATTTATGCCGGCGTGCCGACGGCCAATCACGCGATCAAAATCGCCAAGGAGACCTTTGCGGACATGGAGGATGCATCGTGAGTGAGACCGGCCCCTTTAACCCGCAGAATATGAGCCTGCAGCCGCCTGCCTTGACCCCAGATTATCGCTCCTCACGGCTTCGCGCTCCGAGCCACAAGCTCTTGAGCCTTGAGCAAGGGCCGGGAGAGCTGACCGGGCCCACCTTTGGGCATGATGTCATTGGCCCCAACGACAATGATCTGATCATAAATTATGCCGCACCGGGCTCTGCGGCCATTGGCGAGCAAATCATGGTGCATGGTCATCTTCTGGACGAAAATGCCCGGCCGGTGCCGCAGGCCCTGCTGGAGTTTTGGCAGGCCAATGCTGGCGGGCGTTATCGTCATAAAAAAGATGGCTATCTGGCGCCTTTGGATCCCAATTTTGGCGGCTGTGGCCGGACGCTGACGGATGAGAATGGCTATTTTTCCTTCCGCACCGTGCGGCCCGGTCCTTATCCTTGGCCGAACGGTGGCAATGATTGGCGGCCAGCGCATATTCATTTCAGCTGCTTTGGCCAAGGCTGGGCGCAGCGGTTAATTACGCAGATGTATTTCGAAGGCGACCCGCATATTCCACTTTGCCCCATCGTTCAAACCATAGCGGACCCAAAGGCGATTGATCGATTAACTGCGCGGTTGGACATGGCGCATACGGTGCCGATGGGGTTTCGGGCGTTCCGCTTTGACATTGTGCTGCGTGGCCGCGCGTCCACCCTGTTTGAAAATAAGTTGGAGGGGAATTGATGTCCGGCTCGCAAAGCGCATCTCAAACCGCCGGTCCCTATGTGCATATCGGCTGCACGCCCAAGGTTGCGGGCTTGAAAAATATGTATGGTGGTCATGATTTGGGCGCGGATATCTTTCCGCCCGATGTACCGGGGCGCAAAATAGTCATTTCGGGGCAAATCTTTGATGGGGCCGGTGATCCTGTCTTGGATGCGATGCTTGAGTTTTGGCAGGCCGATGCCAGTGGCCGCTATGGCGCCAATGGTGCATATGGCGGCTGGGCCCGCCGGGCGGTGGATCCTGAGGCGGGTCGCTACCTGTTGGAGACGATTCTTCCTGCCGCCACAGGTGACGAGGCTGCGCATGTGAAAGTTTGGGTTGTGGCGCGCGGCATCAACTTGGGGCTGCACACACGAATTTATTTTGAGGATGAGCCCCAGGGGCAAGATCCCATTCTGGCGGCGATTAATGAGCCCAGCCGCCGGTCTACCTTGATCGCCGAGCGATCCGGTGATGATGGCTACATCTTCAACATACACCTGCAGGGTGATAAGGAAACGGTATTTATCAATGTCTGATCTGCACAACAAACCTTGCATTTTGTGCTGCGCCATCACCGGTTCAGTGCCAACAAAAGCCGCCAACCCAGCTGTGCCTATCAGTATTTCTGAGCAGGTCGAGAGCAGCTTGGCCGCGGTGGAGGCAGGGGCTTCGATCATTCATGCCCATGTGCGCAACGCCGATGAAACACCCAGCAGCGACCCGGAAAAATTCGCCCGCCTGCAAGAGGAGCTGCGCCGGCATAGCCCGGATGTCATCATTCAGTTTTCAACGGGTGGCCGTTCTGGTGCGGGGCAAGAGCGTGGCGGAATGTTGCCCCTGAGACCGGATATGGCCTCCCTCTCTGTCGGCTCGAACAACTTTCCCACACGGGTTTATGAGAATCCGCCAGATTTGGTGGCTTGGCTGGCCAGTGAAATGCAAAAATATGAAGTGGTGCCGGAGGTTGAGGCCTTTGATCTGTCACATATCTTGCAAGCTCTGCGCCTGCATGACGAGGGGAAACTATTCGGCAAGCTCTATGTGCAATTTGTCATGGGTGTGAAAAATGCCATGCCGGCAGATCGAGCGGTTTTTGATTTTTATGTGGCGCAGATGCAAGCCCGCGCGCCTCAAGCTGCGTGGTGTGCTGCGGGGATTGGGCCCAATCAATTGGTTGTGAATGAATGGGCCATCGCGGCAGGTGGCCATACCCGCGCTGGGCTTGAGGACAATGTGCGCCTCGACCGCAGCACGCTGGCCCCGTCGAATGCAGCTTTGATCGCCCGTGCCGCTGAACTTTGCACCCGCTATGAGCGCCCGGTCGCAAGCCCGGCGCAAGCGCGCGAAATTCTCGGTTTGCGGGCCGTATGACGACGGTATTTGACCATGCCTGGATGACAGGCCTCTTTGGCGACAAAGGCGTTGCGGAGCACCTGTCTGCTGAGGTGCAATTGGCGCATATGCTGCGCATTGAAGCGGCGCACAGCCGGTCATTGGGCAATGAGTCTGCGGCCCGCGCGATTGAGGCGGCCCGGATAGGCCAAGAAGATTTGACAGAGGGAACGGCCACAGATGGGGTGCCTGTTCCTCAGTTGGTGCGTTGTCTCAAGGCGCAGATCTCGCCAGAGCTGCATGAGGACATTCACCGAGGGCTGACCAGCCAAGACGTGATGGACACGGCCCTGGTTTTATCTTTGAAGGATATTTTACCGATCTTCCGGCAGGGATTGATCGCTTTGCAGGCGGATTTGGCGCAATTGACGCAAGCGCATGGCGGCGCTGCCTTGATGGGGCGCACGCGTATGCAGGCCGCGCTTCCCATAACGGTTGCAGATCGCCTTGCCACTTGGCGGATGCCCTTGGAGCGCCATCTCGCGCGGCTCGATGAGGTCTGCGCGCGTGTGCTCTGCGTGCAGTGTGGCGGCCCGGTGGGGCTTGGCGCGGGCGGGGCTGCGCTTGCGGCGCAGTTGGGATTGGCCGCGCCGGATAAAAGCTGGCACGTCATGCGCGATGGATTTGCCGAATTGGCCAATTGGCTGTCGCTGGTGTCTGGCAGCTTAGGCAAAATGGGCATGGATATTTCGCTCATGACCCAGCAAGGCGTGGATGAGATGCGCTTGCGCGCAGGCGGCTCTTCCTCGGCCATGCCCCATAAACAAAACCCAATTTTGGCGGAGCTATTGGTCACCCTGGCGCGCTATAATTCTGTTCAGCTTGGCGGGATGCATCAGGCTTTGATCCACGAGCAAGAACGCTCTGGGGCGGCTTGGGCGCTGGAATGGATGATTTTGCCTGCGATGCTACACAGCACCGCAAGAGGGCTCAGGGCGGCACAAGAGCTGCTGGCCCAAGTGGAAACAATCGGCAGTTGAGCGCGCGGCGCTTACGGCGCGATGATCGGCGTGGCGTTCAAGGCGCTGTCGCGCGGCGCAACCTCCGTGAACTCCGTGCCATGTTCAAACCAGCTTTTTGGCGCCGCCGCGCCCCATAGGGTTTGCCGTTGCGGATCTTTGAGGTCCCATTTGATGGGCTCATGATCGGGGTCCACAGTTTGATAATCTGAGCAATAGATTTCGATGCGATGCCCATCTGGGTCCAGGATGTAAAGGAAAAAGGCGTTTGAAATGCCATGCCGCCCCGGTCCGCGCTCGATATTGCTGACATAGCCAGTGGTGGCCATGAGGTCGAGCAGGTCAATGATGTTCAGCGGCGTTGGCACCCAAAATGCGATATGGTGCATCCGAGGGCCGCGGCCATTGGTGAAGGCCATATCATGCACGCCACCTTTGCGATGCATCCATGCGGCCCAGAGTTTGCCACTGGCCTCATCCTCGGTATATTCGGTCACCCGAAAGCCAATGTCATTGTAAAACGCCACTGAGGCGTCGACATCGGGCGAGAAGCAATTGAAATGATCAATCCGCAAAGGTTTCACGCCGCGATAGAGTGCAAATTTCTGGTGCAGAGAGGGCAGGCGATCCATTTTGTGATAAAATTCTAAAGGAATTCCAATATTATCTGCGGTAAACAAGGTTCGGCCCTGATAGGGGCGCTCGACCCATTGTGTCGGGCAGCCTTTGGCCCGAAACTCGGCTTCGGCCCGATCTAAATCTGCCTCATCATAGGTCTTAAAGCCCATGACCTCCACCGTGCCGGGAAGATCGGATTTTTGCAAAATCACGCTGTGATGGCCGCGCTCTTCCATGGCGCGCAGATAGACATGGCTGTCTGTTTCATCCGAGACCTGCAAACCCAGAATTTCCGTGTAAAAGGTCTTTGAGCGGCCTAAGTCCGCGACGTTGAGGCAGGCATGGCTGAGGCGGACGGTGTTGAAGCTTGGGTAAAGATTTGGGCTGGGAACTGGCATTTTGGGCTCCTTTAATTCTTAGGTCAGACGCCTAGGCGTGAAATTTTATGGGCTCCGGTGGCAAAGCCAATGTGCTTTTGCTCCATATAAAATTCAAAGCTCCAATCGCCGCCGTCCCGGCCAATTCCGCTGGCCTTGACGCCGCCGAAGGGGGTGGGCAGGTGCCGAACATTTTCGCTATTCACCCAGATCATGCCCGCCTCAAGCTTGTCAGTAAAACGCAACGCGCGGGTCAGGTCATTGGTCCATAGGTAGGCGGTGAGCCCGTAGGGCGTGTCATTTGCAATCTGAAGGGCCTGATCTTCACTGGCAAATGGAATGGAGGTGAGAACCGGGCCGAAAATTTCCTCTTGGGCAATGCGCATGGCATTATGCGCCTCCGTGAAGAGGGTTGGACGGATGAAATATCCGGTGTCGCCAAGAACTTCCCCGCCAGCGGCCACTTGGGCCCCATCGTTTTTGGCAATATCGAAATAGGAGGTGACCTTGGCGAAATGCTCTTCGCTGATCAGCGGCCCGATTTCAGTGGCAGGATCGAGCGGGTGGCCGACTTTGATCTTATTGACCCGCTCAATCAACCGGGATTCAAAAGCGTCTTTGATGTTCTCATGGACCAAAAGCCGCGAGGAGGAGGTGCAGCGTTCGCCGTTGATGGAATAGATCATGAAGATCACCGCATCCAAAGCACGTTCCAAATCCGCATCTTCAAAGACGATGACGGGATTTTTGCCGCCCAATTCGAAATGCGTCCGCTTCAGCGTATCTGCGCCCTGTTTGGTAATCATAGACCCGGTGCGGCTCTCCCCGACAAATGCGATGGCCTTGATGTCAGGGTGTTCTGTGAGCGCCTTGCCGGCATCCTCGCCATAGCCTTGAACCGTGTTTAGAACCCCGGGAGGCAGGCCGGCCTCTTCGGCAATTTCCACCAAGATCCGGGCCGTGAGCGGCGAGGCCTCTGCGGGCTTATGCACCACGGTGCAACCAGCTGCGAGGGCAGGGGCAATTTTCCATGTGGAGAGCATAAAGGGCGTATTCCAAGGGGTAATCACACCCACTGGGCCAATGGGCACCCTTGTGGTGATGTTCATCAATGTGGCCGATTGCAAATGCTGCCCATCTCGGGCGGCCTCCACTTGATCGGCAAAATAGCGAAAATTCTCCGCCCCGCGAATGGCCGCCTTTGACATGAAGCGCCAGGCCTGGCCGGTGTCCCAGCATTCGCAGAGTGCGATTTCTTCGGCGCGGGCTTCAATGCCCTCGGCAATTTTGATCAAAATAGCCTTGCGCTGTTTGGCGGACATATCGCGCCAGGCTGGAAAGGCCGCTTTGGCCGCTTTGGCTGCCTTATCAATATCGCCGGCGTCGCCGCGCGCCACTTGGCAGATTTTGGATTTATCCACCGGGGAGAGGGTTTCAAAGACACCGCCGCCGCCCGTATGATCCGCCCCCGCGATCCGGTGCAGGATGCCACTGCGCTGGAAGCGCGCCAAATGGCCATTGAGTTTTTCGATATTTTGTTCCAACGCGGACATCGCAGCTCTCTTTCAACCCTAGATTTTAGGTAACATGTTAACTAAATGGAGTGTTCTGATTTTTCATTGTGCTGTCAATATTTTTAAATAACATTGCACGGCAATTCATAGGTGCGTCAATGGCCAGAACCAAGCTTCAGCTT
>JGI26260J51721_1000569_pt1 | contig 16528 bp, 15 predicted proteins | sample SaaInlV_120m_DNA_4_FD_51721 | JGI IMG/M metagenome (IMG submission 51721)
GCCCGCCGCCACTGTGGGGCACGCGCCGCAATCGGCTGCGGTTCACCGTTTCGCGCCACGCCAACAACGCGGCCCCCGACACGATGATTACCGCGCCTAAAACGCTGACCCAATCGGGGACGGATTTGAAAATCGCCCAGTCATAAGCGGTGGCAAAAATCAGCGTCAGATAGCTGAACGGCGTCACATAAGATGCATCCGCGCGCGCCATGGCATTGATAAAACAGGTCTGCGCCGCCGCCATCATCACCCCAAGCGCGACCAAAACGCCCCATTGCGCCGTCGTTGGCGCGATCCAGAACGGGATCATCACGGTCGACATTAAAATCCAGCCGATGAAATTGTTGACCAGCAGGATTTGCATGGGCGGTTCGCGGTCCGCCAGTTTTTTGATGAAAATCAGCTCGCACCCCATGGCGAACGCGGCCCCGAGTGCCAGCATGGAGGCCACCTGAAACGTATCAGGACTGGGGCGCAACAACACCAGCGCGCCCACAAATGCAATCGCTGCCGCCGCCCAGCGCCAAGGCCCGACCTTTTCGCCTAAGAAAGGGATCGCCAGCAGCATCCCGAACACCGGATTAAGGAACGAGATCGCCGTTGCATCAGACAATGGGATAAACGCAACGGCCGCAAACATCAGCGTCACCCCCGTCGCCCCACACAACGTGCGTGAAATATGCAGCTTGATATCTGGCGCCTTGATCTTGGGGCGCAGCACCGCCGCCACACACAGCAGCCCCATGAAAGCGAACACAAACCGCCCGTGACTGATCTGTAGCGGATGCAGGGGCGTGCCCAACGTATCCGTCCCCAGCGCCTTTGCACACAGCGTTGTCCCCGCAATAAAAACAGTCGCCAACACCATAAGGCCAACGGCGGCGGTCGGATTTTGGGGGCGGGCAGGGCTTTGATCAGTCATACATATGCGTTTCATGCAGCCGCGGGCCGTTCAAGCCGCAAAATCACTTTCCAAACGCGGATCAGTGTCGTAGCACTGCGGTCATGATGATGTCTTTGACCACACCACACTTGCGACGCCGACGCTGATCATCTGATCCAGCGCCGCCCGGCAATATGACGTTTGTCGTCTAAACGCCATCTAAATCCTTAAAATTATTGACACATGGCCCGCGCTCGCGCACCTAAGGGTCTTTCAACGAAAAGGAAGATCACAATGATCCCGTCCGTCCTGCCCACCTATAACCGTGCCCCCCTGAATTTCGTCAGCGGCAGTGGAACTTGGCTTGTGGAAGCAGACGGGCGACGTTTCTTGGATCTCGGCGCGGGTATCGCGGTGAATGTTTTGGGTCACGCGCACCCCGCACTGGTGGACGCACTGACACAACAGGCGGATACCTTATGGCACGTGTCCAACCTTTATCACATCGGATCACAACAGGCGTTGGCGGATAAACTGGCCGACGCTACCTTTGCGGACACTACGTTCTTCACGAACTCGGGCACCGAAGCCTGTGAGATGGCCGTCAAAATGGCGCGTAAATACCACTTCGACAAAGGCGCGCCCGAGCGCACGGACATCATCACGTTCGAGGGATCGTTTCATGGTCGTTCAAGTGCGGGGATCGCCGCCGCTGGTTCAGAAAAAATGACCCATGGCTTCGGTCCGCTTCTTCCCGGTTTTGTACACTTGCCGTTCGGCGATCACGACGCCCTGACGCAGGCTGCGAAATCCCCAACCGTTGGCGCAATCATGGTGGAGCCTGTGCAAGGCGAAGGTGGCATTCGCCCATTGCCGGACGCCTGCCTCAAGGGGCTGCGCGATCTGTGTGATGAACATGGCATCCTGATGATCTTGGACGAAGTGCAATGCGGCGTTGGCCGCACGGGCAAAATGTTTGCCCATGAATGGTCCGGTATCACCCCCGACATCATGATGGTCGCCAAAGGCATCGGCGGTGGTTTTCCACTGGGCGCGGTGCTGGCCACAGAAAACGCGGCGTCCGGTATGACCGCAGGCACGCACGGGTCGACCTATGGCGGCAATCCACTGGCCTGTGCGGTTGGATGTGCGGTCATGGATATCGTGGCCGAGCCTTCGTTTTTGTCAGAAGTGAAACGCAAAGCCGGCATGTTGCGCCAAAAGCTCGAAGGGCTCGTCGGATCGCACCCCGACGTGTTCGAAGCCGTGCGCGGATCGGGCTTGATGCTTGGCCTGAAATGCAAAGCGGTGAATTTGGATGTGGTGAATGCGGGCTACGCGCACGAGGTGATTACGATCCCCGCCGCCGACAACGTCATCCGGCTTTTGCCGCCGCTCAACATTACCGACGATGAAATTGCGCAGGCCATTGCCCGACTGGACGCCGCCGCAACTGCACTCGCGTCCTGATCCATCCTTTGAAATAAGCGATATTTATATGACACATTTCCTCGATATTCACACAACGTCCCCCGGCGATCTTCGTGGCATCATCGACAATGCAGCAGCTATGAAATCCGCGCGTGCGGGCCTACCCAAAGGCACCAAAGATGCGGATCAACCGCTGGCCAACCAGATGGTTGCGCTGATATTTGAAAAACCGTCCACCCGCACGCGCATCAGTTTTGATGTGGGCGTGCGCCAGATGGGTGGCGAAACCATGGTTCTGTCTGGCAAAGACATGCAGCTGGGCCATGGCGAAACGATTGCAGACACCGCGCGCGTGCTATCGCGTTATGTCGACCTCATCATGATCCGCACGTTCGAAGAACAGACCCTGTTGGAAATGGCCGAATATGCCTCTGTTCCGGTGATCAACGGGCTGACCGACCGCACGCACCCTTGCCAGATCATGGCTGATATCCTCACGTTTGAAGAACACAACGGCCCGATCAAAGGCAAAAAGGTCGTGTGGTCAGGGGATGGCAACAACGTCTTCGCGTCCTTCGCACATGCGGCCAAACAGTTCGACTTTGACCTGGTGTTCACCGGCCCCGAAACCCTGCAACCCGAAGCGGCATTGGACGGTCTTTACACCACCGTGCGCAATCCAGACGAAGCCATGCAGGGTGCGGATCTTGTGGTCACAGACACGTGGGTGTCCATGCACGACCCGCAATCCGCCCGCGAACGCCGCCACAACCAGTTGCGCGGCTATCAGGTGAACAAAGACCTCATGGACAAAGCGAAACCCGATGCGCTGTTCATGCATTGCCTACCTGCGCACCGCGACGACGAAGCCACATCCGAAGTTATGGACGGCCCCAATTCCGTAATCTGGGACGAGGCTGAAAACCGTCTGCACGCACAAAAGGCCGTGATGCGGTACTGTTTGGGCACCTAAACCGCGCGATGCGCGCAATGGGATTGATCGAAATGTGATTTGAACGCGCCGGAGGCCGCGATCGTAATAATTGCGGCCTCCGGCGCGCAGAAACTTCGTTTCTACGGGGACGTAACGTCGCTGCGCTGGGCGCTTGTCAGGTGGTGCGAGACGTTTAGGTCTGCCTTATCTCTGGTAAACCAGTGTGCCCATGTCCGACCAGACAGCCCCATCCCTTGTCCACCCTGACCCGCCAAGCGCGCCAGTGGCCGCACTGCACAGGCTGGCGTTCTATCCGGTGCTGGTGACGCAAGGCCCCTTCATCAAATTCCGCACCCCGCGCTTGCAAGAACCCAAAAGCGCGCGGATGTGATCGGGCAGGGGCCGGATTTGTGTCTGTTGATTGTGGGTGACAGCTCTGCTGCGGGGGGTGGCGTCGCGACCCAGTCCCAAGCATTGTCCGGTCGTCTTGCCTACGGGTTGTCGCCTTATGCACAGCTGGACTGGCAGCTTGTGGCGCGCTGTGGGGATACAACTCCGATGTCCCTCAAACGAGTGAAAGCCGCCCAGCCGCGCCGCGCTGACGTCGCGGTTGTCGCACTTGGTGTGAATGACATCATGCGTGGCACGCGCCTGTCGCGGTGGTTGGAACAGACTGACGCGCTTGTTCATCACCTCACCAAAATTGTCGGGGTCGGGCATATTTACCTGTCCGGTTTACCCGCTGTGTCCAACCGATCCAGTGACGCTGTGCCTGATTTCGTGGCAGAGGCTGAGGGTGAAAACCTCGCCAATGATCTGCACGGCGCTGACAGTCTTGAAGCGATGGTCGATGCCATGCCAACCCCGCGCGCGATCATTATGATGGTGCCGTCGGGCAAACCTGTTGACGGGACAATCGAAACGCTGATCCCGTTGTTGGCACAGGGTGACACCATCATCGATGCTGGCAATTCCGATTTTCGCGATACGATCCGGCGTACCAAAAACATTGAAGCCAAGGGGCTGACCTATATTGGCATGGGCGTTTCAGGCGGTGAAGAAGGCGCGCGGCGTGGCCCGTCGATCATGGTTGGCGGCACCCCCGCCGCATGGGACGCCGTGCGTCCTGTGATCGAAGCGATTGCCGCAAAGTTTGACGGAGAACCTTGTGCAGATCACCTCGGCCCTGACGGGGCGGGGCATTTTGTGAAGACGGTGCACAACGGCATTGAATACGCCGACATGGAATTGATTGCCGAAACCTACGGGCTGATGCGGCACGGGCGAGGGCAATCCCCACGCGAGGTCGGCGATGTGTTTGAGGCTTGGAACACAGGTAAGCTCGACAGCTACCTCGTTGAGATCACGGCGAAGGTTCTGCAAGCCACCGATACGGCCAGCGGTGCCCCCGCCGTCGATGTGATCCTTGATGCGGCGGGGCAAAAGGGCACAGGTCGGTGGACCGCGATTGAGGCGATCCGCATGGGTCAATCCGCCAACGTGATTGAGGCCGCCGTCGCCGCGCGTGCCTGGTCGGCTGAGGGCGAAGAACGCAAGATTGGCGCGGACCTTTACGGTGATCCACGTGGTACGATTGATCTAAGCGACGCTGACCTAGAAGCCGCCCTGCTGGCTGGGCGCATCGTGTCTTACGCACAAGGTTTCCGTATTTTGGCCGCAGCCAGCGCCGAATTTGACTGGTCAATCGATTACGCGCGCACGGCAGAAGTTTGGCGGGCTGGATGTATCATCCGCTCTGCATTGCTGGATGATATTGCGACGGCCTTTCGCGGTGATTTGCCCAAAGACGAGCTTATCTTTGCGCCGACATTCGTAGCGATGTTGCACGATGCGATTCCGGCGTTGCGCCGCGTGGTGTCAGGGGCGGTCATGGCGGGGCACCCGATCCCTGCATTGGCATCCGCGCTGGCGTTTCTGGATACTATGCGCGTTGCGCGCGGCACGACGGATGTGATCCAAGCACAGCGCGATTTCTTCGGGCGGCACGGATTTGTCCATGTGGACGGACGTACAGACCAACACGGACCATGGTGGGACTGACCCGCCACCGTATGCCTATTTCCGCGGCTTTGCGCGCAAGGTCGGGTCCGCTTGGGTCGGGTCTTCGGGCCACGGGTGTTTTGGGTATCGCCCGCGCATGTCTTTGCGCACATCGCTATAGGACGACGCCCAGAACCCGGGCACATCCATGGTTGTTTGGATCGGCTTTTGAGCCGGTGACAGGAATGTCACGCGCAGCGGGCGGCCCGCAACGGTTGGGTGGCGCGTAGCGCCGAACATTTCCTGAATACGCAGCGTGATTTTGGGCGCATCCCCGCTGTAATCAATGGGCTTGTTGTTGCCCAGTGGCGTGGTGAAGTGGCTTGGCGCTTGATCATCCAGCGTCTTTATTTGGGCCCAATCGAGCGCGGCACGCAACGCAGGCAGGGCATCAAACGCCTTCCATTGACCGATTGTTTGCACAGCTGTCAGGTGGGGTAACAGCCAGTTGTCCAACGTGTCCATCAACGTCGCATCGCTTAGATCGGGCAAGTCGGGTACCACCGCGCGCACAAGGGCGACGCGGGCGCGAAACCTCTCTGCGGCGGGGCTGAATTTGAAACCGACCTCGCGGATGCCGTCCAACATGGCGCGTGCGATTTCGGCGTGCGGTGCGGTTGTCCAGCGAACGTCAGACAACACCACCGCACCGAGGCGTTCTTGCGTACGTGCGCGCACACGGCCATCGCGTTTGGACCAGTCGCATATGTTCACGGTTTCAATCTGGTTGTGTGCGATATCGCGAATATCAGCTTCGGATATGGCAAGGCTGGCGCGAATTTTTGCCTCGCGCGGATTGCCGTCCGTGTCTGTGACCACAAGGTAGGGCTGTCCTGCCAAGGGGTCTGCGGCGTCCATGATTGCGCCTTTGCCACCCGATAGCACAAAACGCGGCGCGTCGCCTGCACGGCGCTGGGCGATGCGGTCGGGGTAGGCCCGCGCAGCGTGACGTTCGGGTGCGTCGGGGGGGGCTTTGGGCGCCAGTTTTGCCAGCCGTTTCGCCTCTTGTCTCACGCGGTCCAGTCCTGCGGCGTTTGGTGGGTGCGCGCCGCGTTCGCCGGCGAGTACCTTGAGGCGTAACCGCAAATCCGATGGCGCACTGCGCAAGATATCGCGTTCTGACAACAATGCCGCCAATCCTGCCGCATCTTTGCCGCCGCGCACCAGCATATGGGCTAATCGCGGATGCAGCGGGAATTTTGCCAACGCGCGCCCGTGATCTGTGATGCGCGCGCCGTCCAATGCCCCAAGTGAGCCAAGCAATATGCGCGCTTCCCCCAACGTGACGTCGGGTGGGGGCGTCAAAAACGGCAAACCGTCACTGCCCCACAGCGCCAGTTCCAAGGCCAGTCCTGTCAGATCGGCGGCCTCGATTTCGGCGGGGGGGAAGGCGGGCAGCGCGCCGTCCTCTCCCTTGCTCCAAAGCTTATAGGCTACGCCGGCTGCAACCCGCCCCGCGCGGCCCGCACGCTGCGTTGCTTCGGCGCGTGTGACCCGTTCTGTCACCAGACGCGACATGCCGGACCCCGCGTCAAACCGTGCCCGCCGCGCGCGCCCCCCGTCCACCACAACGCGTACGTCTTCAATCGTCAGCGATGTTTCGGCGATAGAGGTGGCGAGCACGATTTTGCGCCCCGAGGTCACAGGCGCAATCGCGGCACGTTGGTCTTTGAACGGCAATGCCCCGTAGAGCGGGCGCACCGAACACTCCGGCGCTAACCGCCCCTCCAGTAGGGACTGAACGCGGCGGATTTCGCCCTCCCCGGGGAGGAACACCAACACGCCGCCTGACGTTTCCTCCACGGCCTGTACCACCAGATTGGCCAAAGCGGCATCAAAACGAATATCTTTATGAAGGGGGCGGTCCAGCCACTTCGGTTCAACTGGAAAGGCGCGGCCTTGGGATGTGATAACAGGGGCGCCGATCAATTCGGCCACGGGCCCTGCATCCAATGTGGCGGACATGACCAGCAAGACCAGATCGGGGCGCAAGGCCTCACGTATTTCAAGCGTCAATGCCAGCCCGAGGTCGGCGTTCAAGGATCGTTCGTGGAATTCATCGAAAATGACCGCGCCAATACCAGTGAGTTCGGGATCGGATTGGATCATCCGCGTCAAAATGCCCTCGGTCACGACCTCAATCCGGGTGGCGTCGGACACCACCGTTTCGCCGCGCATGCGGTAGCCCACCGTTTGGCCGACGGGTTCACCGCGCTGTTGCGCCAATCGTTCAGCAGCACCGCGCACAGCCAAGCGGCGCGGTTCCAGCATGATGATTTTACCGCTGACGATATCGGCATCCAGCAACGCCAGCGGGACGCGCGTTGTCTTGCCTGCACCAGGGGGNGCCTGAAGAACGGCACAGCCCTGCGCGCGGGTTGCGACCAGCAATTNATCCAGCACGTCATCAATGGGTAAAACATCCGCCATTCCAACTTCATCCGGTGAAAAAACAACGAAGGCAACACCCGTCTGGACGCAAGCGCATTGCCCGCGCATAAAGCACCCATGGATATTGCCACAACAGCCGACAAAATCAAACGCGGGGAACGTCGCTCCTTGGCGCGCGCCATCACGCTGGTCGAAAGCACCCGAGCGCAAGACCGCGCCGCGGCGGCCGACCTGCTGGCGCATCTGGGAACCGAAAACCAAGCGTTGCGGATCGGGTTGTCAGGCACACCGGGGGTTGGAAAATCCACATTTATTGAACGCTTCGGGATGATGCTGACGGGGCAGGGCCTGCGGGTGGCTGTTCTGGCGGTTGATCCGTCCTCAACGCGGTCTGGCGGATCGATCTTAGGTGATAAAACCCGCATGGATTTGTTGTCGCGGGACCCAAACGCCTTCATTCGCCCATCCCCCAGCCAAACCCAACTTGGTGGGGTCGCGCGCCGCACGCGCGAGGCGATCGCGCTGTGCGAAGCGGCAAATTTTGACATCGTATTGGTGGAAACGGTTGGCGTGGGCCAATCTGAAACGGCCGTGGCCGAAATGTCCGATCTGTTTTTGCTGTTGCTGGCGCCCGCCGGGGGGGACGAGCTTCAGGGTGTGAAGCGGGGGATCATGGAAACTTGTGATATGATCCTTGTAAACAAGGCTGACGGTGATCTGAAACTGCAAGCGATGCGCACCTGTGCGGATTATTCTAGTGCGCTGCACTTGATGCGAAAGCGCCCACAAGATCCCGACGATTTCCCGAAGGCCGTGGCTGTGTCCGCCCTTGAAGACGATGGAATTGGTGCCGCATGGGACGAAATGCAAACGCTGGCCGCGTGGCGCAAAGACAGCGGTATCTGGGACGCACGCCGCACCCAGCAGTCGCGATTCTGGTTCCATGAGGAAGTGCGGGCAGGGCTGCTGTCCCAACTGACGTCAGACAGCGCAGTCAAAGCACAGCTTCGCATGCTAGAAGACGATGTAACCGCAGGGAAAATCCGCCCCGCACATGCCGCTGAAACCCTGATTTCAAANTTTTTCGCCCGCTCGGGCTGAATATAGGATAAATCGGNTNCAAACGTCGGGTGAAACGAGGCGTTATGGGTTGACGGGGGCAAGGAATCCTCCTACTTCCCGCCCAATCGAATTCAAGCTTTGCTATGTGCAGGGTTTTAGACGTTAGAAAAAAGGGACCGCGTGCGCCGCACTGCTGGCCCTGCTTGAGAGGAATAGCCATGTCGCGCCGTTGCGAATTGACCGGAAAAGGCCCTATGTCGGGCAACAACGTAAGCCACGCCAAAAACCGTACACGTCGTCGGTTCTTGCCAAACTTGCAGGACGTGTCTTTGCTGTCCGATGTTTTGGGCCGCTCTTTCAAGCTGCGCATTTCCAACGCTGCACTGCGCACAGTCGACCACCGTGGTGGTTTTGACGCGTTCATGGCGAAAGCTAAAGACGCAGAGCTTTCCGCTGATGCGTTGAAGATCAAGAAAGACATCAACAAGGCGATGGCTGACGCGTAAGCCAACCCTGTTCTGACTTACAAAAGGCCCTGACAACTGCGTCAGGGCTTTTTGCGTTCCGGTGCGACGTTTGTGCCCTGTTAGACTCCGTATTACGCTGATATTTGGAGGCCATGATCCGTTTCCTTACCCTGACCTTTGTCGTGCTGATTGCTGTGACCTCACAGCAGATGGCGATGGCGCGCGGGGTCATGGTGGACACATCGGGTCAGGTTGTCTTGTGCACAGGGCAGGGCACGATTACCGCCAGGCTGGACCGCAACGGCGAGATTGTTGAAGGCGGCGATCAAGTTGCACATTTCTGTCCTGACTGCGCTTTGACGTTTGCCGATACCGTCACGCCTGCGCTCATTGCAGACGGCGTGGTTGTCCACATGCAGACGCTGTTGCAAACGCCTGTTTTGCAGACCCAAACATCACCTATCCCCACAGCGCTGAAGGCCCGTGGGCCGCCCTGACTGCCTGAATCTAAACTATACTTTTTGCAACATTCAGACAGTTCTATGAAGGAGCGATCCATGTCCCTCAAATCCACATTTTTGGGTGCCCTTGCGGCACTCACCTTCGCCACGCCTGCGCTGGCAGAGATTGAAATCCATGGCCAATACGCACGGTCGTCCAACGCGATGGCGGGGGCTGCATTTATGGTGATCTACAATCATAGTGACACGGACGACCGCCTGATTGGGGTCACATCAAACGCCGCTGCGCGCACGGAAGTCCACACCCATATTGAGGACGACAATGGCGTGATGCGCATGGTTCACGTCGAAGACGGTATCGATATTCCTGCGGGTGAGGAAATCTTGATGAAACGTGGTGCGAACCATGTGATGTTCATGGGGCTCAGTGATCCATTTGTTCAGGGCGCCGATGTCACAATCACATTGATGTTTGAAACCGCGGGTGCGGTCGAGGTGATTGTTCCCGTCGATCAGGACCGCGTTAAAACTGATCACGGCGCGACGGATCATTCAGATATGGACCATTCAGACCACTGATCAGGGTCAGCCAGTACTTCGTTGACCCAGGCAGGCACAACCTGCGTCGCCACACCAAATCGGGCGTCTGAGAAATCGGACGCCCGTTCGCTTGCCCCAAGGTTCAGCTCNAACGTGTCTGCCCCCGATTGCGTCGCGACACGGACAAGCCCCGCCGCCGGGTATACTACACCGCTGGTTCCGATGGCGACGAACATGTCAGCTTCAATCAAGGCCGTGCCGATACGGTCCATGTGATAGGGAACCTCTCCGAACCACACGACATCTGGGCGNACGGCACCTCCGCACGCGCAACGATCATGGGCTTGCATCACATCAGGGGCAGGCCAACGCGCGTCACACGCCNCGCACAAGGCCACCAAATGCGTGCCATGCATATGGATCACATCCCGTGACCCCGCCCGTTCATGTAAATCATCGACGTTCTGGGTGACCAACGTCACATCTACGCGCGGATCTTGTTGCAAAGCGGCCAANGCTACGTGTGCCGCGTTGGGCTGACAGGACCGCACCTTGGCGCGCCGCATATTATAAAAGGCATGAACAGCCGCTGGATCGTCAGCGAAGCCTTCTGGCGTGGCCAGCTTCATCAGGTCAGCATTTTCCCACAATCCACCCTTGTCGCGAAACGTCCCCATCCCGCTTTCGGCCGAAATTCCGGCACCCGTCAGGATGACAATCCGTTTAGCCACACTGAGAGCGGGCGGACCTCACGAACGCCTGATAGCGGCGCCAGAAATCATCGTTTGCCGGTGTGTCGCTGATCTTTGTCGCGTGGACGACTTCCGGATCAGCAAAGAAACGCACCATCCGCGCGCGGTCCCGCGTGCTAAGTTCTGCATTGGCGACGCGTTGCACGCATGCGCAAAGCGATGTGGAGGCTGCTGAGCGATCTGCGGCCAAACAGGCGCGGCTGATGGGCCCCGTGGCCCCCGCCGTCGATCCTGAACTCAGTCGGTCCCGTCCACCGGAACAGGCCGTCAAAACAACCAATGCTGATAAAATCAAAAGGTTCTTCATATCGCCTCACTCACTGGACATGCCTAACCGGCGCGGGGTTATCCCCTTGGTGTCCCAACTGCTTAACCCAGTATGACGTACATCGCCGAGCCGTGAAAGCCCCTAGACGATCACATTTACGCACCACATAGCCGCGGTAGGGGAGCGAATGTCTTAACAAACGGACGTCGTTTGTCGTAATGTTTCAGTGAACACAGATCCGGCCAAGGCCAGTCTTCCTATTCGATTTTAGTTTTTAAGGTACAGATATAAAATTCCTCCACATTGCAGTGATCGCTTTCGTAGTCTCGTTGGTGGCCCAAAAATCCGACGCCTTCATCTACGGGTCAGACGAAAAGATGTTCTTTCACAGCGAAACCATGTGGCAAGACGACGGGGGCAATAATCCCTGTCCCTGTGCGTGTTGCGCAAACGCTATCACGTCATGTGGGTCGCGATATGGAGCAATTATGAATACGCCGTCGCGGACAACCGCTGCCACACCGACAGCCTGTTCGAATACCCTGCCGAAATGATCCTCGCTGATATTGAATCCGGTGAAATGACGGCAATCGACGGCCCCGATGTGTCCTTGACGCTTGGCCGCATCTTTTGGGGTTCACATGGTTGATCCTGCTGATCCCCGTGGTTCTGTTCGGCATCTGGGCCATTCGCGCACAAAAAAAGCGCCGCGCACGCCGCGCCGAACTCACCTCCCATATCCCCGAAAAAGTCCACGGCCCACTGGCGTTTTGCCTTCAGGCAGCCCTGTCGGATGGCACGGCGGATGACAACGAACTGGCGGCGATTTCGAATGCCTTGAAAGAGGTCTACAGCCAGTGCCTGACGGTTTAGCAACTGCGCGAACTGGTCGACAACACCGACATGAACGCCGAAGCGCCCGAGATCAAAAACTTCCTGATGCTGGGCACAAACGAGGAAAAGCACCAAGCCCTGCGCCTGTTGGTGATGGTTACAGCCGCCGACGGAAACCTAGATCAGGCAGAGCTGAAATTCGCAGTCGAAATGGGTGCGAAATTGGGCTTCACACAAGCCGACGTCGCGCAGGTCTATCAAGGAATGCGCGGAAAGGCCGACACGCAGGTCTGAGTACTGGGGGCGGGGCCCACCGCTCGCCCGAACCACCTTGCCAAAACCGAGTTTTGGCAGCGCCCGCACCTCCCCCNTGGCGAGGGCGCATTGCAGTTGGCTTAGTCTGAGGGTCCATCATCAAAGGCATCCAACAACTTTCGAACCATCTTCCAAAGCCACTCGGCACGACCCACGNCNTTCTTTGACTTTTCGATCCACTGCACGATGGTCGCCGCATAGTTTGCGAAACGAGCGCGGACAAAGCGACCCACACGCCTACCCATTGCGATTGCCTATCCATCCGTTTCGATGATGTCCTTCGCCTCGCCGGNGGCCTCTTTGGCGATTTCCGTTGTAAAGTCTCGCATTTCTGTCGGATCAATCGGCTCTGCATTCTCCCGTAGATGAAGTTTTGCTGCGCGCAAACACCGCTTTCTCGCAACTTCGTCTGTTTCGCAGATTTCTTCTGCACTTAAAAATGCCGCGTCCTGTAAAGAAATCAATGCGCCATCCTCTGGATACCGATCTCCAAGATTCCTTGAAAACATCAGGCTAGCGTCGTTTAGCAAGCCAGCGACCGCACTTGGATTATTGCTCTGCAACGCTTGAGCGATAGCTAGCGCCTCTTCGCAAGATTCGTCGAAACCGTTGTTCCCGCTCGAGTCCAAGGCTGTTTTCAATGCGCCCCAACGCGTTCCTTGATGTAGTCTAGCAATTCGTCAGGAAGCGGTGATTCGGCATCCACAACAAAAGCGTCAGCAAGCTCGTTGCGAACAAGTGGGGGCGCAACGGAGGTGAGCATCCGCGCCTCAATCCCTGCAATCACCGCGCCAACATGCACATACCCTTTCTCCCATACCGCTTGCTCAATCTGAATCACCTCGAGCGCAAGATCCCAATCAGTGAACGTGCCATTCCACATGCCATTATAGAACCGTAGCCAAAAACCCCACGCAGGATTGGCGCGCAACGCAATAATGACCTTTTTGTGGTTCTGCATGATAGCATCTGGAACTTTACCCAGTCCCCAAACAGGCGTTTGCGATAATATCTCAAGATGTTCCGCGTCCCATTTGACTGCGCCACCTGTACTTCTACGGAAGGTAAAAGTTGAATATCCGACGGATCTTGCAGCAGCTTCGGCAGAGGTGTCTAGCGATATATTTCCGGCGGAGTAACTTGCGTCAGCCGATGACTCGGCAGCGTGTTTGGAAGCGCCTTGAATAGATGGGGATGCTGCCGTTTCGGCCGCGTCGTCCGCAGCGGAAAGGCAAATTTTGCTCCAATCTATTTCCGTTGATCGCCCTAGCCCGCGTCCGGCCGATGTAAGGGTTGAGCGAAATAGACTCAAATCAAGATCGTCTAAATGTCCACTTTTTTGGCCTGCCCTAAAATTCGAAACTACGCGCAAAGCAGCTCGACTAGCCATGAGGCTGCGCGTTTCAGCACTCTGAACCTCAAACCAAGTTGAAACACTGTCAGTATTTGAAAAATCTAACTTAGCCACGGAGACTATCCACTTCACCATACCCCATTGCAAAACCTCAAAAACCCCTACATATCCTCGTCATGACACCACTTTCACACATCCGCAATTTCTCCATCGTCGCGCATATCGACCATGGCAAATCAACCCTCGCCGATCGCTTGATCCAGTCCACGAACACCGTGGCGGAACGCGATATGAAGGCGCAGATGCTAGATTCCATGGACATCGAACGTGAACGCGGCATCACCATCAAGGCCAACACGGTCCGCATCGATTACACCGCCAAAAACGGTGAATCCTATGTGTTGAACCTGATCGACACCCCCGGCCACGTCGATTTCGCGTATGAGGTCTCCCGCTCCATGCGCGCCGTCGAAGGCTCGCTCCTCGTCGTGGATAGCACCCAAGGGGTTGAGGCGCAGACGCTCGCCAACGTCTATCACGCGTTGGACGCAGACCACGAAATCGTCCCTATTTTCAACAAGATAGACCTTCCTGCGTCCGACGTTAGCCGCGTCGCACAGCAAGTCGAAGACGTCATCGGCCTTGATGCATCCGGCGCNATCGCCGTGTCCGCCAAAACCGGCGAAGGCATCATGGAAACCCTTGAGGCCATCGTGCACCACTTGCCCGCCCCCAAAGGCGACCCCGACGCGCCCCTCAAGGCGATGCTGGTGGATTCATGGTATGACAGCTACCTCGGCGTGATCGTTTTGGTGCGCATCATCGACGGTAAATTGAAAAAGGGCGAACGCATCCGCTTCCTGTCCAACGACACCGTGCATGGCGTTGATCGCATTGGCGTCTTCCGCCCCGAAATGACCCCCGTAGATGAGCTCGGCCCCGGTGAGATCGGATTCCTCACCGCGTCGATCAAACAAGTCCGCGACACGCGCGTCGGAGACACAATCACGCACCACAAATCCGAAGTAGACGCGCTGCCCGGCTTCAAACCCGCGCAACCCGTCGTGTTCTGTGGCCTGTTCCCTGTCGATTCCGCCCTGTTCGAAGATCTGCGCGAGGCCATCGACAAACTCGCCCTCAATGACGCGTCCTTCTCATTCGAAATGGAATCCTCCGCGGCCCTCGGCTTTGGCTTTCGCTGCGGCTTCCTCGGATTGCTCCACCTCGAAGTGATCCGCGACCGGATCGAGCGCGAATATGACATCGACCTGATAACCACCGCGCCGTCCGTGATTTATCACGTGCACCAAAAGGATGGCACGAAAATTGACCTCCACAACCCCGCCGACATGCCCGACATGACGCTGGTGGACCACATCGAAGAACCGCGCATCACGGCGACGATCCTTGTGCCCGATGAATACTTGGGCGAAGTCCTGAAATTGTGCCAAGATCGCCGCGGCATTCAAGAAGACCTCACCTATGCGGGGTCGCGGGCGCTGGTCGTCTATGATCTGCCCCTCAACGAAGTGGTGTTCGACTTCTACGACCGCCTGAAATCCGTGACCAAGGGCTATGCGTCGTTCGACTACACCCTCAAGGACTACCGCGAGGATAACCTTGTGAAGATGTCCGTGCTGGTCAACGATGAACCCGTCGACGCGCTGTCCATGATGGTCCACCGCGACCGCGCCGAAACCCGTGGCCGCGCGATGGTTGAAAAGCTCAAAGACCTGATTCCCCGTCACATGTTTAAAATCCCGATCCAAGCTGCGATCGGCGGCAAGGTCATCGCCCGCGAAACATTGTCCGCCATGCGCAAAGACGTCACTGCGAAGTGTTATGGAGGCGACGCGTCAAGAAAACGTAAACTGCTGGACAAGCAGAAGGCGGGTAAGAAAAAGATGCGCCAGTTCGGGAAAGTGGATATTCCTCAAGAGGCGTTTATATCGGCGCTCAAGATGGATAGTTAAGCATTTGGTTTCCCAGCGGGTCCGCCAGATTAGCTCTGCCTTGATGGATTTAAAGAACGTTTCCACCATGGAATTATCGTAGCAATTTCCTTTTCCGCTCATCGATACTTTGAATCCATGCTTCGAAAGAAGCTTCTGATAGTCATGTGAACAGTATTGCGACCCGCGATCCGTATGATGAATGCAGCCCTTCGGAGGTTGCCGTAGGGCTACTGCCATATNCNGCGCNCGGATCGCCAAGTCGCGTTTCATGCGGTTGNTGACAGCCCAACCAATGACGCGCCGGGAATACAGATCGAGGATGACGGCCAGATACAACCACCCTTCACTGGTCCAGATATAGGATATGTCACCCGCCCATTTTTGGTTCGGACCATTCGAAGAGAAATCCTGATCCAGTAGGTTGGGCGCAATGTTGAACGTGTGGTTGCTGTCAGTCGTGGCCTTGTATTTTTGGGTTCTGATGATCTTGATGTCGTTCTCACGCATCAAACGACCTATGCGTCGGTGTCCGGCCTTCAGTCCCAGCTCCTGCAGCTCTTCGGTCATACGAGGCCGACCATAGCTTTGCAGGCTCAGGCGGTGTTGTTCGCGGACATGTGCCAAGATCACCATATCGTCGCGCTGCCTGCGGCTCATTGGGCGGCTTCGCCATGCACGAAAACCCCGCGATGTGACCTGCATAATCTAGCAAAGAAACTCTACAGGCCATCTTTCTTTCCAGGCGTCGATGAAAGCAAATCTCATCCACTGCCCGGCAGTGCATTGAAAATGCACGAGAGGGGGTTTTGGCCCGCAAAGA
>JGI26260J51721_1000570_pt1 | contig 16515 bp, 12 predicted proteins | sample SaaInlV_120m_DNA_4_FD_51721 | JGI IMG/M metagenome (IMG submission 51721)
GGTCGGACCTTTGANACCAAGGCAGAGTATGATGAGGCAGTNGCAGACTATCTCAACGGACTATGACACTTGCCAAGGTGCCACACAAAATAGGCACAGCACTCAAAACCCTCTATTGTAGACTCATGAACAAAACACTTACCGATCTCACTCCTTCGATCCGTTCCTTCTGCCTGACTAATCCAGAGGCAGACTTTGAAATGGTCATGGATTTTGTGGACTCTCAAATCGCTCCCTTTGAGGCAGACGATGATTTAGTAGACCATGCCATGGAGATCATGATGGAGTGCGACAGTCAGTCTGCATAGTGTCACACAGGGGGTTGCAAGATACCCCCATCCATTCTATTATTCATTCAAGTCAAACAACCAACGACTCTCATGCGTAAGATCGAAACCCAGATGATCGCTGCTATCAAGGCAGACAAGAACTGGTCATCAGGTAACACCCAAGTTGTTACAAACATGGGCGTTTCTATTGTATATCTCCATGGCAATAAGATTGCAATGGTTGATGACACCTCGCTGACTCTATTTGATGGTGGTTGGCAATCTGTCACAACTAAATCACGTCTCAATGCATTGTGCTCTGAATTCTGCATTGCTGGTGAGGGTGTATTCCAGAAGGATTTCCTCTGGTATGTTCGCAAGTTCGTTGGACAGGCAGGTCAGTCTAAAGTGTACAACGTAGAAGATTTCTACTCTGGATTCGTGTTCGCCTGATGTTCACCAAGGGGGGAAGATTGTTCCCCCTTCCTTATTAACAACGCCATCCAATCATGATCATCCCAGGTAACACAGACGGCAGTCATTTCATTCTTTGGATCTTTCGTAAGTTCTTCCCCTAAATGTTACAAACTGGTCGGCTGCCTCAACCAATTGGCAAGGTGGCACACTAGAGGTAGGCAACGCCCCTCTAGGGTCTACAATAAACACATACCAAACAAACGAACNACATGAGCACAGCAACCGACACCACGTACAACGGATGGGCAAACTACGAGACATGGAATGTCTCNCTNTGGATCGGTAACGATGAGTTCCTTTACAACACGGCAAAGGCATGTGTGAAGTTCTGCAGTGAGGANGAGACCCCTTGGGATAAGTTCGTCCGTTGCATGACCGATGGACAGATCGGACGGATGCTAGGCAAGACTGATGATGGTGTGTCATGGAATGATCCTGCCATCGATGCAGACGAAATGAACGAAATGATGGACGAACTCTGAACTGTCCTCCTAGGGGTAGGCAACCCTGCCCCTGCTGCTACAATTAGTTCAACAAACAAACAACCAATCAAATCATGTTCGCAGTTCAACCAACCTCCTTCGGCACCTTTGATCAGCACGGTGCAGACTATGCCATCAACATCGGTCATGCCTACCGTATCGCTGCCATCCGTCAGGCAGAGCGAGAGGGTGATCAAATGATTTGGAAACTCACCGAGGGCAATCCTATCCCATGGGTTCGTGTTTATGAAGGCGACAACATCAGCAGCGTGACAGAGCAGGAACTGGCACTGCTTGCCTAGGCAGGAGAGCCCAGGGCGCTATACTAACAGCATGGAAAACAAAGCAACCAAACTCAACCGCTCTGCTGACGGTATGTTCCTCACATCAGAGAACCCCTCCCCTCTCATGACAAAGGTCATGGAGAATATCAAACGCCAGATGCAGGCAGAGACAGAGAGACGCAATCGCATCAGAGCAGGGATTGCACCCGCTGGCGATTGGGGCACCTTCAGCATCAGCGACCGCCACTGATGCTGTCGTATCTCTCCAAACCACGTCGCCCATCCTACTATCACGCCGTCATGTTTAAACTCATTTGTATCGCTGCCATCGCTGGTCTCTTCTGGACTAGCGCCCCTGCCCGTACTGTGACAGCTGACGCACTGGTCTCCACTGCAGAGTTTCTGCGCCCCTGACCCTGTAGAATTCAAACAACAAACAAACGGACACCATGAACGCCACAACCTTTGATCTCTCCAATGCCGTTCGCATCTATGAAGAGACGATCGCCCCTCTTCATGCTCGCTACCTGTCAGAAGACAATGCAGGCGGCAAGATGAGGGCATCGATGGGCGACCTCTATGAGGACGTGGCACAGGCGGTGATCTATGCAGTCGATCCATCGATCGTATGCAAGCACAACGATTATATAATGATCGAGAGCAGAGGCGGCAAGTCATACAAGAAAACCCAAGTCGATATCCATGCTTACAAGGATGGGGAACTGATCTTCATTGTAGAGGGCAAGACGTATCTAGACTCATCCATGCTGGATCGTGCCTGCAGTGAGTTCGATAAGATCCGCCGTGTCTACCCTGGCATCCCTGCAGCGGTGTTCAGTGGGCAGGATGCGACAGACCCTGACTCTGCAGCATGGTTCGCTGATGAGACAGAGCATAGCGTTTTCATTGTCAACAGCACCAAGCAACGCCGCTCGACTGCCCCCATCTTTGAGACAGCAGACCCGCTCGACATGATGGCGCTGCAGGCATTCGCCCGATGGGTTGACTCCTGCATCTGATCTGGTAGACTAATCAAAGAAACAAACCAAGCACCCATGAATCCAGTCATCGTCCTCGACACCGACAGCACAGCAACCGAGCAGATCAGACTCTACCCGATGACTCGCCGTTGCATGGTCTTCTGGCATTCGGGTCACTACAGCACCCACACCGTCCGCCGTCGCGACATGCTGCGCCTGCTTCTGAATCTAAAGCAGAGCGCAGGTGAATGGGTGAATCGCGTAGCCCTTGCCTGACCTATAGGGGCAGGGGTAGACAGTTCTCTGGACTGTTATATGCCCCCCTATGCCCCCTAGGCGATGCGCCAAGCGAAAATCAATGGGTCCCTCCTAACCTACAAAAGTATCCAGACGACCACTAAATATTTTTGAAAATGGTTTTTTTAAAACCATGAGAAGGAAAAAAATTTCCCAGCAAAAAAATGACTAAAAAAGTCGATGTAAGAACGACACCCGAAGAGGAGTTTTCGTATATTGCATTAACACTTGGAGAACTTTATAAGATAGTAGGTTCCCACATCATGAAAAAACTTACCACCATAGGAAAATGATTGACCCGTATCAGTATATGAGAGATCGTGAAGAGATTCTAAAAGACTTCGATGGATTTTGCAATTCCATTGAGGGGAAGGCAGCACAAACGTTTAGTGGACAAAATAATGAAACAGCAGACAGACTCGCAAAATTCAGTCAAGAGGATCCAAGAATTGGAGATGCGAGTGAAGAATCTGGAGGAGATGGTGCAACAGCTGCAGAGACCACAATTGATGTATCGTCGTCCGAACTCGAATAGATACGAGAAGGTAACTGAATATCTAGATGATGTAGAAAAACGTTTATCAGGAGTAGAGAATGCCAGGACTAGTAGCATTAATCAATAGTGGTGTGACTGCAGCAGATGTATCTGCTTATAATGCAAGTCTCCAAGGGTTAACTCCTGCAGAATTAGCAGCAGTAACAACACAAGCACCTAAAGTAGGAGTTGGAACAGACTCTGGAAGCGTCACAGGAGCGGCAGGATGTTGCGTTACCCCACCATTCGTCACCACAGGTACTCCGACATCTTTAAACGTCCGTATAGAGGGTTCTGCGCCGCTGTTAGATGGTGATGTATTAACACCAGTAGTGGGAGTAAATCCTTGTACGGTTATTCCGTCACCATGTACTAACACTAGAACAGCGATATCCACATCATCTGGGAAGGTACTCATTAATGGGAGACGACCCGCACTAGTGGGAGATATATTAAATTCTGCAGTAGGCATTACGGTAGCAATAGGATCAAGTACAGTCATTTCACTATGACTGTGCTATAATAACTGAAGTTCATTAATTAACTATGGCAAAATCAAAAGTTGGTCTGTCTGGGCGGCAGATGATCGAATCCCACCCCAAGTCTACTCGCCAGGGAAATGGGAAGAACACGAAGTATGCTGCTACTAGCAGAAATAAGGCACGAAAGCCTTACCGAGGACAGGGTAAGTGACATTAATTTGCAATCTTCCTGCAGAGACAGTTTGGGTACGCAAAGAATACTTGCGTGATCATCAAGATGGACATGGGGAATTTGTGCAAGGCGTTTGGGTATCAGCAAAATCGATACCTGGACGTTGTTTTTATTTTGAGACGTATTTACCAGAATATGGAGCAATGTATGACAAATTACCTATAAGCGCCTTTCTCCGAGCGCCGAAAACGCCGATCGTGGATATGGATTTGTCTAACTTACAATTTTGGAATTGTATGGACTATGGTGTCACTGCAATGAACAAAGGATTTGTAAGTTCCATGGATGCTGAATTGTACACGAGGAACCATGGTAAGATGCATGGTCAATATTTGTTTACATTAGATAATTATCATGCAGATCCTAATGTGATAGATAATAATGTAAGTGAGGCTCCTGCCGAACACAAGAGTCATAATTGTATTGCACTAGAGAATGGTCAATTTGCATTGTATCCTAATAACAGGATGCGATTATATGACATGTCAATTACACCATCTGAACCAAAAGTTCCCGACTTTAAGGTATCGACAATCGAGTATCAAGTTGAGAACGGATTAGACTGGGGTAGATTAGGCGACACTGACGATTACTTTTGGGAAACCCCAGAAGAACGGGATAGTAACCCCATCAAAAGTTCTGAACCCACTTTTCTAACGGAGTAAACATGGGCAACCATCATCAAGTTGATAAGAGTCAAAGTTTTGTTGATGAGGGCATGACTCTTATCACTGAAACAGACTCTGATAGATACCTAGATGCTGCTGCAAAGCAGCGTAGAGCAAAAAAGAAGGAAGAACTATACGCTGTGCCAGAAGACCTTCAACGTCCATCTAAAGAGTTTGTTGAGCGTTGGGCGCAGTAAATATATAAGTGGTGGATAAATAATTGAAACCACCATATCTAAAGTGCCAAAGTACACCGAATTTAAGGACATTGGCGTTGCTTTTAAAAAGCATCCGATCACTAACGATCTTGTTACCGTTAAGAACGATGTGGATATTAAGCAAGCTGTTAAAAATTTAATTTTAACAAACAAAGGGGAGAGATTTTTTCTACCAGATCTTGGTTCTGATTTAATGACCCTCCTCTTTGAACCAATGGACTTTGGTACAATTGGTTTGATCGAAGATGAAATTCGTCGAGTACTTTCTGTGTATGAACCTCGTGTTGAGGTTCAAGAACTTCGTACAGAACCAAATTTTGAAGATAATGGTTATGAAGTCGAACTAACCTTCAAAATTGTTGGTAGACAAGACACAGTATATGATATCGAATTTTTCCTAGAAAGAACTAGATAAATGCCTTACACTCAAGTATCAAATTTAGATTATATTGATATAAAAACTTCCCTCAAAGAATATTTGAGAGCGAATAGTGATTTTACATCATATGACTTTGAAGGTTCTGCCTTAAGTCATATTCTTGATGTATTGGCATATAATACGTACTACACGGCGTTTAACACCAATATGGTGGTGAACGAACTGTTTCTTGATTCAGCGACGTTGAGAGACAATGTAGTACGTATTGCAAAGCAATTAGGATACACGCCGAAGTCAATTACGGCACCCCAAACTGAAATTAGTTTTCAGGTAAATTTTACAGGATCCTTTCCTAGTTTTATCACTCTTAAGGCTGGTACTGGATTCCAAGCAACATTTGATGATACTCCTTATCGTTTCGTCACTCTACAAGACCAAAAGGTCAACGTAAACGCAGGAGTAGCAAACTTTTATAACGTTGAAGTAAGAGAAGGCAGTTGGATTAGAAATTCTTATACTGTAGATACTTCTCTGGAAAAGCAACGTTTTGTTATCGAGAATAAAAATGTCGATACCACTACCATTGAAGCTAGGATCTATCAATCAGAAAACTCAACATCATATCAAGTTTATCAACAAGAATCTGATATTTTGGATGTAGACCAGTATTCAAAGGTTTACTTCATCGATGAAACTGAAGATGAGCGTTATGAGATTCTTTTTGGTGATGGTGTATTTGGGCGTGCTTTAGAAAATGGAGAGTTTATTGAGGTAAGATATCTCATCTCCAATGGTGCTGCAGCAAATGATGTCCAGAATTTCACATTTGCTGGTGTATTAGAAGACGATACAACCAATTCTAACTGGACATATACAGTCTCTAACATTAACCCTTCGTCAAAGGCGTTTGGAGGCGCTTCTATTGAGTCAATTGACAAGATTAAGTACAATGCCCCCAAACTGTTTGCAACGCAGAACAGGGCGGTTACAGCGAGAGATTACGCTGCCCTTGTAAGAAACGTTTATCCTGCAGTTGCAGACATCATTACATATGGTGGTGAGGAAGAAGAACCACCACAGTATGGTAAGGTATTCATTGCAATTAAACCAGAAGGTTCTGCATATCTAACTTCGTTTACAAAACAACAAATTGTAACTAAACTAAAACCATTTATGGTTGCGTCTGTTACACCAGAAATTAAGGATCCTTCAATTCTTTATGTTGAGTTGACATCAAAAATTTATTATGATACTACTGTAACTAGATTAACAAAGGCAGAGATTCGTAAAAAAGCAATTGATAGTGTTCAATTATACACTTCAGGATCTAACACAGAAAAATTCAACGGAAAGTTTAGATATAGTAAGTATATTGGTGTGATTGATGATGCTGATCGATCGATTTCATCTAATCTTACTAGTGTAATGATGAGAAAAGATTTCTATCCACAGATCAATTCTGCATCATTCTATGAAATTTGTTATCAAAATGAATTTGATTCTGATTGTGATGACGAAAATGTAGTCTTTTCGAGTGGTTTTACTGTACAACAATATCCCACTTACACAGTCTATATGGAAGACAGGGACGGCAAAGTTGCCCTATATAGATTAGATTCTGTGACTGGCGAGAAGATTACTATAGATCCTGAAATTGGCACTGTTGATTATGCCCATGGTGAGTTTAAAATTGATAGTTTAACTATCATTAAGGGAACATACAGTGACAATAGAATTGAACTTCGTGCCAGACCAAGATATAATGATATCGTAGCGAAAAGAGAAGTATATCTCGACGTTGATATTGCAAACAGTAAATTCACTGCTTACCAAGAGTCATAGTAGATGTTAGATAACAAGAGAAAAATCTCAAATCTTATTGAGACCCAACTCCCTAGATTTATTAATGATGAGTATGAGAATTTTGGTAAATTCTTGAGATCTTACTATGAGCAATTAGAAGTACAAGGTCAACCATTAGATATCATCAATAATCTAGATAAGTATCTAGATATCGGAACTTTTAGTAAGGAAGTTCTTAAGGGTCAAAATACTCTTGCAGCAAATATCAGCGCAACTGATACGGAAATTACTCTAGAAGATGGAGAGTCTTTTCCAAAACGCGGAGGATATGTTCGTGTTAATGAAGAAATTTGTTTCTATACGGAACGTAGTGGCAATGTTTTAAAGGGTGTCACTCGTGGTGTGAGTGGCAATATGAAACTTGGAGACCTTTATGAGGAATCTAATTTTGTTTCTACAGAAAGTGTTGCTCATTTTCTAGGAGCACCCGTATATAATGTCAGTAATCTATTCTTATACGCTATTGTAAGAAGTTTTGAACTTCAGTATTTGGATGGATTTCCAGAAAAGTATCTATCTAATGCTGCAGATAAACGCACATTAATCAAAAATGTCGGAGACTTTTATAAGTCAAAGGGCAGCGAGAAGTCCATCAAGTTTATTTTTAATTCTGTATTAACACAAGCAGGCGAAGAAGATTTAGTATCTACCTACAATCCAAAAGATTATACTATCAAAGCGTCCACTTCAAACTGGACAAAATTATACTCTTTGCGTGTAAAAGCATTTGTTGGTGATCCAATGGATCTCCTTGGAAAGAGAATTGAACAAATTCAAGGAGATGTTCTAGTATCTGCAACCGTTGATAATGTAAGATTTTACAAATCAATTAATGGTGATGCTTTATATGATATTATTCTAGCAGAAGAAACTATTAGTGGTAAATTTACAGTATCCCAAAAAAGTTGTTTGATTGGTGCTGTTTCTTCTACAGATACGACAGGATCAAAAATTAAAGTATTATCAACACAAGGTTGGTCTGGTCAACAGGGATCTTTAATTATTGGAACCGAAATAATTACTTTTAGTAGTCGTTCTTCTGTTGGTTTCATTATTGACCAAAGATCTGCTAATTTAGCATATTCAATTCAGACTCCTGTTTATGGAGTTAATGTAATCAGATCGGAAAATATTCAGTGTATTCCTGTTGGTCTTGTATATGATGTACCAGTTTCAAATGGCACTCCTCTATCAAGAGTTGGCGACGTACTACAATCAGTTTCTGCGCTTGAAACTGTCAGTATTGGAAATCCAAAAGAAGATAGTTGGTATCTACAAAATCCAACTGGAAGTCTTTTCAAATTTAGCGATAACAGTGAAGGAAGCACATTAAACGACAAATATGTTGAAGCACTATTTGAGGATGAAGAGTTTTACTATGTTTGTAGTGGTGGTCAATATGTTAAGTCAAGTGTATACAATCCAGATGCCAATGGGTATCCAAATAAGCATCAAAACTTCTTAAGCTTAATCAGAAGGAATCCATTAACCACTACAGAAAAATATGATAGTGGCGATAGATCAGTTGGTATTTCTGTACAGGGTCTCCCTATTTTAAGTTCCAGGGATTCCGAATTTGTAATTTTTGGAGATGTAGAATCATATCAAATTACAAACAAGGGTAAAAATTATCAGAACCCTCCTGTTATCTTATTAGATAATAGACCTGGATTTGCTATTGCATCTCTTTCTGGAAATACTATTGGATCAATTACCACATTCAAAGAAGGTTCGTTTACAAAAGATCCCGTAGTTACAATTACATCTGGCAGGAAAGCAACTGCAGAAGCAACTGTAACTAATGGAAAAGTAACTAAAATTGATATAATTCAACCAGGAGAGTATTATGTTACTCCCCCAACAGTTAGAATTATTGATGGCGTTGGAAGAGGTAGATTTGCTGAATATACTTCAGAAATTGATACTAATGGTAGAGTTGTTGGATTTACTGCCGTTAATGAAGGAAATTTCTATAGTCAAGAAAACATTCAAATTGAAATTGTACCTGTAGGAGAAAATGCTGCAGCTGCATCAACAGTAAAAAGATGGTATAAGGAAAAATCAAAGAAAATTTTAGCATCTAATCCATACGGTAAAAATTTAGATCCATACATCTATCAAATAATTTCATTGCCAAGTGACAATGTTAATATTGGTGGATATTATAGTGCTATTTTAGGAAACTCTGGATTCCAACCAACTCTGTATGGAGAATTAAGCAATCATTCCGAGTTAATTGGATTTGCTTATGATGGAAATCCAATCTATGGTCCCACTGGTTACACTAATCCTCTAGATGCGACTCAAGGCGTATCATTCATGGGATCTGGTTACAAACTAAAAACATCCAGACCAAATGGACCATCTACATCTTCATATGTTCTTGGAACTTTTGTAGATGATTATTATTACGAATATAATAGTAGTTATGGCATAACAGTTCTAGATGAGAATAATGGTAGATATTGCGTAACACCAGAATATCCAAATGGGACATATGCTTATTTTTCCAGTGTCAATACTTCAAGCAAACCAGCATATCCTTGGTTTGTTGGTCCATCTTATTATTCTGTTCCAGCAGAGTCTAACTTTAAAGAGAATTTAAGTCAGGCAGATTTACCAAGAAATCTAAAAAGAGTTTTTAACAGGACAAAGGATTACAATACTAGTATCAACGCCAGATATTTGGAATATAGTAAATTCAATGAGACATACTCATTGGAATCTTACAGTAATTTTATTGAAAATGGTAGATCCACTAACGCAATAGTTGATTCTATCCAAGATGGTGGAGTTAGTAATGTTGTTGTACAGAACAGTCCAGAAAACTTCTCTCCAGGAGCAGAAGTATTCTTCGAGTCTTCTGGTAGCACTGGTGATAGTGCTAGTGGCGTTGTATCTTCGGTTAAAGGACAACCAGTATCTGCATTAGAATCTCAAGAAACTAAAGCAGTTAAACTAGAACTAACAACATCTGCATATTTGTTTGATGGAGATACTTTAACGCAGGCAAATACTGGCGCAGCTGGAACTATTCTTGGAAATGTTACTAATGGCACAGAGTTAGTTCTAACAGATACGAGTGGATCATTTAATAATGATGACCTATACACTTCTTCTACTGAAGTTGTAAATATACTACTATCACAAGATTCTTCATATACTCAAGGTGCGGTTTTATCATGGACTGATGGTACAGTGGTTATTGCAAGTGGAACAGTTCTGGATGGAACAATTAGACAAAATTCTGTAAGATTACGAGTAGATTCAGGAACTTTTGATATTCTTGATTGGGAACCGTTTAAGCAATATTCTAATGGAGACTATATTACCTTTGACGATAACATCTATAGAATAGATCCATCTAATCCATCTGCAGTTTTTGCTACTGTTGGAGATGTTCCACCTACACATAGAAATGGAACTGTTACATCAGAATCTGCTGGTATAACTTTTCTTGTCAGAGAACCTTATTTCCAAAGTGATAAATTAATTGATACTGTTGCTTCTTCTTTAATTAATTACAGATCTTTAAGTTCTGGATTAGTTCCATTCTCAATTAATACAAATATCGGTGTAATTAAAGCAACCAATCCACATGGATTGTCAGTTGGTAGTTTTGTAGATGTAAAAATAGATCCAGATAATCGTTTTGATTATGCTGTTAGAAGGAAGACTTTCCAAACTGGTGTTCTTAAACCAATTTTGACAAAAACTTTGTTGAAAACTTCTGGTGTCGGAAGAGTAGATTTCTTAAACAGAGGTACTGAATATGCACCTGGAATATATCAAGATGTAGAATTAGTATTCTACGATCTAGAAGAAGTTAGGAGTGGTATCGGACTTGGCGGAGATCCAGCAAATGCTACAGCAAATGTAACTGTTGATAACGGTGGATTTGTATCATCAATTGAAATTGTTAATCCTGGTTATGGTTATTCTAAAGGAGACCTTCTAACTATTCCTCCAGGAATCCTTGGAGCTTCTGGAACTCCTGGAATTCCTCAAATTATACTGCAAGTTGATCATGCAGGTCTTGGAAGAGATAACACAACTGCACAATTAGGCGAAGTGCGAGACATTTCGGAAAATGATTTACTAAAAATATTTGATGAGATTGTTTTAGTAACTAGTGTAGATCCAGTCAATAAATTAATTGGTATCGCAAGAGCGCAAGAAGGAACTTCTGCAGCAGATCATTATTTCAACGAAGATGTTTCCAGCTACAATTCTAGGTATAGATTTAGTTTGGGACAACGTTTAGGATCTACCAATTTTGATCCAAAAGTTATTTCATATAATGAATCCACACAAGAAATACTAGTTTCATTTGATTATGGAATTGATAATAGTAATGGCAACCCATTATCATTAACAAGTACTTTCAATGATGCGAGCACCCCAGCAAAATCTGTTTCAATTTCGCTTATTGATTCTCCTGTATCCAAACTAGAATTTTCAACTGTTTCATCTCCGACTGAATATGATTTTGAAACTAATCCAATACTTGAAATTCAACAATACCACAAGTATCTGTTCGATACAACACACTATTCAATGAATAGAGAGACATTTATTTTGTCTCCTAGTATTAATGGAAACATTTATACTATTCAACAAGTCAGAACTGTCAATGGACTAGAAGTTGTATTTGGATATAAAGTTAGACCTATACATTATGAAGAATTTGGAACATTTAGTAATTGGACAGAAACAAAAGAAAGAGAAGACATTAAGTACACAAATTATTACTATTCTTCTCAAGATACCGATGGTACATATACAACGGATACAGAAGGATCTTACTTAAAAATTATAGAAGATCCTTTACAAGGACAACATCAAGTAGATTACGTTTCTGATACTGCATTTGCATATCTTTTAGATAGTACTCCACAAACTGATGGAAATGGAAGCATTACATATACCACCTCTTCTTTATCTGCCATAGGAGTAGTTGATTCAATTACTGTTACTAATTTTGGATCTGGATATAAATCGCTACCAAAAATTGATGGTGTTTTGCCAACCAAAATAAACGAAGCAATAGTTACTCCAATCTATAATGCAGTAACAGATACTATTACTTCAGTTAATATAGATTATAGCGGTAAAGGATATGTAAATCCAAAAGTTGTTGTAATTTCTGGTGGCGGTAGTGGATATAACTTTGAAGTTCTGACTAATAATAACAAAGTTGTCCGAGTTATTGTTTCTAATGGGGGATCTGGATATACAACAACTCCAGTATTAAGAATAGTCGAATCTATCGATGCATATGCGGAGTCAGATTCTATTGGTGTTCCAACTAATATTAGAATTACCGATAATGGAGGAGGATATACTTCAGATTATTCACTATCACCAAATTTAAGAACATACTATAAACTAAAAATTGAAACTCCAGAGTTCTCATCTCTACCAAGTCCTGTATTTTTCAAAGGGGAACTACTGAAACAAGGAACATGGGCATACGGTTCATCTTCTTTTACACCAACATTACCTGGAAGTAGTGGAAATTACGATGCCTATCTATATTTCACTCAAGATATGAGAGTGATTGAGTGGTTAGAGGATCAAAAGATTCTTATTGTATCTTGTTCCAGAAAACCTACAGAAACTATATTTGATTACGAACAAGGGATCAATCTCAACATTTATTACCGTCATCAAGTCAAAGTAAATAGAACTCCTCTATTTGCATATAATGTTTCAAGTGTTGAATTTTTTGATTATGAACCAAACATTTTATCATATTATAATAATATAGGTAGATTTGATACTGATACTGGTAGATTGAATGTTGGAACGCAAAAGATTACCGACTCGTATTTCTACCAAGACTATTCATATGTTGTAAAATCTAGAAAATCTATAAACGAATATAGAGATCTGTTAAAAGAGTCTACTCACCCAGCTGGATTCCAGTTGTTTGGTGAGATGATTGTTGAGTCCGAGGCAGACAACAGAATTCCTGAAGATAGCATAAGTCATAATACGGTAAAAATTATTACTTTGTATGATGATAGTAGTAACCTAGTTACAACTAGTATCGTTAGAGAAAGAGCATCACAATCAATTTCAAACGTTTCTATTGTCAGTAGTTACGAAGAGAGGGGCAGAGGATCTGTTCAAATTGATGATTTTAACTTATCCGAAACTATAGCAAGAAACATCGATCTTAATGAAAATTTTGATGGTAGATATCGTGATAAAGCAGGTCAATTAGAAGGAACTAAAACATTTACTTTAATTGATACTGATGTAAATTTACCATTTGCACCATTTAGTGAAAATGAATTGGTGGTAACGTTAGATGGAATTTTGCAAGAACCTGGAGTTTCGTATACAGTAAGTGGAACGAAGATTATATTTTCAGAACCACCTAGGGGTCCATTTGATGACAATATTGTTTATGAAGATGGATCTAAAATTGCTCCATGGTATTCTGGTGCTACTATTAATGCTGGCGATTTTGTTTGGCATACAAACGGAATTGTCTACCTTGCTTTAACAACAGGTGTCCTTGGATCTACTGGACCTACACATACAACTGGTTCTGCTCTAAATGGTACTGTAAATATAGAGTATTCGAGTCAAACAAAATATCCTGGCGTAAGATTCTATGCTAGATCTTTACGCTTTAAGAGGGATTCACTCAATCAAAGATACTTAAGAAGATTTAAAAATATTTTCCAAAGAAATGGAAGGTGGATTGATGCCGCAAATCAAGTTGAAAAAAATAAAGTCTTTATTCAAGAAGAAACTATTGGATATTTAAAATTTACATATCCTAGTATAAATTGGAATCTTCTTGAGCAAAAATGCATAAGAGATATTGGTCTTATTGTTGATGGATATGCAAAAGATCTCCGTTTTGGTGGAAACTCATATACCATTAGTAATGGTAAACTTTATTATGATGGCGTTATTTTAGATCATATTGAAAACCAATTAACAGAAACTTTAGATGGATTTGCTTATGCTGCCAGACTTTGTAAGTTGGCAATGCGTAATTGGGACTACACATACGATGGGGTTACATACTTCCAAGGTAGTGATATCATGGTTGTTGATGATACATCTAACGTTGCTGTTGGAATGCAAATCAGTGCAGGAACTAGTTATCCAGATGGAACAACTATTTCAGAAATTATTTCTAATACAGAACTACGTTTAAGTAATGCAGCAACTGGTGCTGCAGGTTCTGAACTACTTACGACCGATCTCGATATTACTGTAGATACTACTACATCGACGACTACAGTTGGTGTTAATTCTACTTTACGTGTATTTGATCCATTTTTCTATAGAGTTCGCTCTGGGGGATCTAACCAAGCAACATTCTTCTTAAGTGGTGTTAACAATGGAACATATTATGATGCTGCTAATTTAATTCTTGCAAACAAAGAAAATATTCAAAGAGAAGCACCATTTGCAATTACAGAAGGATATCAACTATTCCAATACCCAGAGCAACCACTAGAAGCATCTATTTTTAAAGATGCAAGAAGATTAATCTACAAGAATAAAAATTTCCTGGCAGATTACACTTTAGAAAGAATNGATNCTCAATATCCTGGATTTAATTATGGTGGTGCTAGTAACGGAAGAGAAAAGTGCCGTAGAGATATTATTCTTGTCATNGATGCAGTTGCTACTGACCTTGGACGATCTTCCAACGAAAACATGGTCGAAGCTACCAAGTTGTATTTTGATGATGATAATAATTTAATCAGTAATGGATTAGTTGGTGAATTAGAAGAAGGAATTTATGGATATACCGAACTGATTACAATTATCAATCAAGTAATTACTAATCAGGGATCTCCTGGTGGAACACTTGCTGGATATACAACATTAACGGGTCGCTCTGTTTATTATGATCTAGGTATTGTAGCAGATCCTATCTCTGGAGATAATACTGTCGCAACTAATTGCTCGGATGTCCGTGCTGCTGTTGATACTTTAATCCAGATATTGATCACATCATTAGATGATGCCAGACAGGGCAATACAGTTACTTTCCCAAGCGTTAATACTGGCAATATCACTTGGTACAAGATGGAAGACAAGTGTAAGAGAGACATTGGATTACTTGTAAATGATGTTGCATATCATTTGAAGTTTGGTGGAAATAGTAGGATTGTTCAATTCGGTAAGTACTACTATGAAGGAAGAACTAGTGGACTATCTTTTATTGGTCCAGAACTAGATCAAACTGTTTATGCTTTCAATAAAGCAAGAGACTTGATGATTCTTGCTATGAAAAATCTTATGGATGGAGATACTATCATAGCTCCAGTAATTGATGCAGAGGTTTCGGTTGATCCTAGTTCTCCAGAATGTGCCAATGTTCAATCTTCCATTACAACAATGGCACAGATTGTGCAAGATACATTAACTGTAGGAAAAGATTTGTATGTTGCAACTCCAGATAATAGTAATTTTGCTGGAAATTGGTCAACTACTTTATCTTATTCAAATTATGATATCATTGATGATCCTCTTTTGCTGGCATCGGAATGTGATGATGTAGCATCTGCAATTGATTTGATTTACTCTGCACTCAATACTACATTAAGTGTTGGTAAGGATTCTGCTGCATTGTCATTGCCAGATTATATCGATGGCAAGAATACAAGATTCGACTTGTACTATGATGATGGTACGGATGCAGTTCTAGATGAAAATGAAAGACTCTTGATTACATTGAGTGGGGTTTTGCAAGAAGCAAAACATTTACCAAATACTCCTTTAGAAGACGCATATTACATTGATAGGACAAATGTTCCTAATCAGATTGTATTTACTACTCCTCCTCTATGGGATCAAAATAATAATGTTAAAGAATTGCAAGAACCCCTAGCAGTTGATACATTTACTGCCAGATCAATTGGATCTTATGAAAGATTAGGAATTGATAAGACTGCCATTACAGGAAGCACTGGCGGACCATTTATTATGACATCTGTACAAGATGGAAAGGTCAAAGTTGCTGGTGATTACAGATTTAGTCTTGTTTTTGTTGATGGAGTTTTACAAGAATATGGAAAATCTTATACTATCAGCGGACCTACTATTTCCTTTACAGAACCTTTACGTCGATCATCTACTGGACAGTATTCTGAAGTAAATATTATTCTTTTCTATGGTAAAGATCTAGAAAGAAGTGCTACTGTGTTTGATCACGAATTAAACACTTATTTCAATAAATGTACTTTGACAATTTCAGGTGCTGGAACATATGCAGGTTTCGATTCCTGGAATCGTGGTTATGAAAAAGTTATTGTTAAGCAAAGTGACAGTTCTACAGGTAAAACTCATGTAATTGGATTAGTTAGAGATG
>JGI26260J51721_1000575_pt1 | contig 16453 bp, 14 predicted proteins | sample SaaInlV_120m_DNA_4_FD_51721 | JGI IMG/M metagenome (IMG submission 51721)
GGGTAAAGAAGCTCGCTGAGACGGGTCATTAAAGGCGTATTTTTGGCCCCACCGCCACATACTGCGAGCTGGGCGATAGATTCATTGTCTAACGTAGCGGCGATACTTCTGGCGGTAAGCTCAAGCAACGTCCGTTGCACGTCCTCAGGCGGGATTGGATCGGGCAACATGTCCAATCGTTCCTCCAACCACGCTGGATTAAAATATTCTGGTCCCGTGCTCTTGGGAGCTGGAGCAGAGAAGTAGGGATCGTCAAGACACCGCTCCAACAGGGATTCATCGGCCCGACCGCTATCGGCCCAGGCACCGTTTTGATCGAATGCCTGATCAAGGTGTTTGCGAACCCATGCATCCATAAGCGTATTGCCGGGTCCACTATCGAATCCCACGAGGTTGTCGCCATCGTCAAGCAGGGTGATATTAGAAATGCCTCCAATATTAACCACGGCGGTGGCATTGCCACTAATGCCAAAGGCGACGCGGTGAAAGGCCGGGGTCAGGGGCGCACCCTGCCCCCCCGCCGCGACATCTCGCCTGCGAAAGTCTGCAATGGTGGTGATTCCTGTTAATTCAGCGATTCGATTGGCATCACCAATCTGTAAAGTGAAGGTCCTGTCCTCGGAGGGGCGATGTCGAATGGTTTGCCCGTGACTACCGATGGCCGCGATATCGCTGACCTTTAGGCCGGCCTTGCTAATGACTGCGAGGGCAGCTTTGGCAAAGCTATCGGCGACGTCTCGGTCAACGATACCCAGGCGATCTATTTCATTAATGCCCGGGTGACAAAGGCTGAGAACCGCTAGCCGCAACGTTTCGGGATAGGGTTCATCATGGCAGGCAATGATTTCAAGCTGACTATTTCTAAGGGCTAAAACGACGGCGTCTATTCCATCAACGCTGGTTCCTGATATCAAGCCGACAAAAAAACGCGGCTCACTCACTCGCCACCGGAACTACTACTTGTGGTCTGGCCCATCGCCAACCGATTGTCTTGATACAAGGCCGCTAGCTGCTGCAGGGGCGCTTGAACTGTCGATTTAAAGCGCGCCATTTCGCTATCGGGTAGCGACTTCGCTTTGGGTAGGGATTTGTGCACCCGTCGGGGGTTTTTGTGCACACCTCGCACTAGAAATTCGTAGTGAAGGTGCGGGCCCGTTGCGGCACCGGTAGAGCCGACGGTGCCAATAATATCGCCCTGGGTTACGCGTTGGCCCTGCTTTACTTTGCGTTTGTCTAGGTGAAGGTAGTGGGTTTTGTAGTTTTCGCCGTGCTGGATGAAGACATAGTTGCCGTTGGCCCGGGTATAACCCGCCTCTAAGATACGACCGTCTCCCGCGGCGTAAACGGGTGTGCCCCTGGGGGCGGCGTAGTCAGTGCCCCTGTGTGGCCGTTTGGTTTTGTAAATTGGGTGAAGTCGATTGGGATTAAAGTTGGAGCTAACGCGGGTAAAATCTAACGGCGCCTTGAGAAACGCCTTACGCATGCTCACGCCTTCGCCGTTGTAATAGCTCATATCACCTTGGCTATCGGTGTATCGGAAAGCATCGAAGGTGGTGCCTCGATTGGTAAATGCCGCCGCGACAATGGCGCCATCGGAGTACTTCTCACCATCGAGCCACTGCGCTTCGTAAACGAGCTCAATGGTGTCCCCTACCCTTGGGTCTAGCGCAAAATCAATAACACCCCCAAAGACATCAGCAAGCCCCATGATGACTCGACTAGACAGCCCTGCTCGTTGTCCAGCTAAAAAAAGTGAAGACTGAATGCGCAAAATGGCACTCTCTTGGCGTAGCTCAGTACTGCGTTTGGTGACGCGGCTTTTAAAGTCATTGCCGTCCCGAGTGAACACGGTCCACTTCAGCTTAGATTCAATGTGCTTGACCTTGTCGAGTTCGCCATTGGCTGCAGTCATGAAGGCGATGGTCTGTCCGGGATAAATTTTACGCAGCCCTTGCCCTCCATTTGTACGACTGACCTCGTAAACATCCCGCTCCGAAAAGCCCGCTCTGGAGAAAATTAATGACAGGTTATCGCCTTCGCGGACAGTTTCTTCATGCCATGGTGGTGGTGTAGGGATAGCCGCTGCGTCAACAACGATAAATTCTAGGGTGGGTTGGGCAGTCTTTTCAGTGTTAGCGGTCACTGAGCTTTCGGTCAAAGTGGGGCCGTTATCAGAATCAGGGATCGCAAAAGCCACCAACATCACACCCACAATGGCGCCTGCCACCCAACCCCAAGGGAGCGACCGGGTAGGCGCGCGGCTTGGCGCTGTTAGTGGTGTAGCGCCTCTGCGTTTGGGTTTCCGGCGTTCGAACAACCTAGGGTTACTCCAATTTGCTTATTAGCAAAGTATACGCGAGTTCACCAGCCGTCTAAAAGTGTAGACCGAGTGCCCCGACACAGTTCATGGGCGAAAATGTGGGATAATGCACAATCACTTTGCAACCAGACTTTTCGCTATGTCCAGCGCACTACTTTCTGACCTGCGCGCCCGAGGTCTTATATTTCAAATTGCCGGGGAAGACACCCTGGCCGAGTGGCTTGATGCTGAGCCCCGCACGCTCTATTGCGGCTTTGATCCAACGGCAGACAGCCTACATATAGGGTCGCTGGTACCTTTACTCATGCTGCGGCGCTTCCAGCTTGCGGGGCATCGCCCTCTTGCTTTGGTGGGGGGCGCGACAGGATTGATTGGTGATCCTAGTTTTAAGGCCGCGGAACGAAATCTGAATACTCCCGATGTGGTCGCAAACTGGGTCAGTAAGTTGCAGAAGCAGGTCAGTCAGTTTATCGATTTTTCNGGTAAGAATAGTGCCAAGGTGGTGAATAACCTCGATTGGACCGCCGGGATGGATGTCCTCACATTTCTTCGAGACGTGGGTAAATATTTTTCAATTAATAATATGATTCAAAAAGAATCGGTAAAACAGCGAATCGAGCGTGAAGGTTCGGGGATAAGCTTTACTGAGTTTACCTACATGATTCTCCAATCCTATGATTTTTCCGAGCTGTATAGACAACACCAGTGTGGTTTGCAGATTGGCGGCTCTGATCAGTGGGGCAATATTACAGGCGGTATTGATCTGACACGGCGGTTACATGGCGGGCAGGCCTTCGGTCTGACGATGCCATTGGTAGAAAAAGCTGACGGCACCAAGTTTGGTAAAACCGAGAGCGGCACTATTTGGTTAGATGCGCACAAAACGTCGCCCTACAGTTTCTACCAGTTTTGGCTCAATACATCGGACACAGATGTTTATAAATTTTTACGCTATTTCACCTTTTTGTCCGTCGAGGACATCGCGGCTATTGAAGCGGCCGATGCCACTCGAGAAGGGCGGCCTCAGGGTCAACAGATATTGGCGGACGAGGTCACCAAACTCGTGCATGGCGAAGAGGGGCTGGCGGCGGCTCAGCGTATTACTCAAGCGTTATTCGTGGGAGAGGCTTACACACTGGGTCCCGATGACTTAGAGCAGTTAGCCCTTGATGGTTTGCCAACGACCGCGCTCAGCGCGGAGTCGCTAGCACCTACACTTACTCAGTTACTGTGTGATGTTGGTATGGTGACCTCGGGCAAGCAGGTGAAAGATGCCTTGAAAAACAAAGCGGTGTTTATAAACGGAGTGCCGGTAGATGGCGCACCGCCCATCGACACAGCAGTCTGTTTTCAGTCTGATAATGCCCTGCACGGTCGGTATTGGATTGTGCGCTTGGGAAAGAAAAAATATCACCTTTTTACGGCGGCCTAATTGGGTGTTTGTTTTAAAGGCCAATTCATGAGCAGGGGCTGGGATCGTTGGTTTCCGCCCCATATGGGCGGTGTGTCTATCCCGTTAGTTGCGGGGGTAGAGTGCCTGTGGGCTCGTTTAGGCGCGTGCTCATTGCTCTATATTTACCCTGATTACGCCGGCGATTTGGCGAGGGTTTGCCGCTAATGCTGCCCGCCATTTTTGGTTTGTCGGGCCTCATACTTACCCCTGAAGAGGAGCACCTTATTCGGGGTGTAGACCCTCTGGGCTTTATTTTATTTGCGCGNAATATCGAAAGCCCTAGGCAGGTTAAATTACTAACAAATTCGCTAAAAACTCTGACAGGACGGGAAGATTTACCCATTCTCATTGATCAGGAAGGCGGACGGGTCGCTAGGCTTGTGCCGCCTCATTGGCAAGCCTGGCCCCCCGCTTTGGACTTTGCCCATGCCTACGCAAAGTGCCCCGAGCGAGGAAGAGCCGCGGCGGTGTGCAATTATCAGGCGATGGCCCTCGATCTTGTCGCACTGGGGATCTCCGTTAACTGCGCGCCGGTACTTGATGTGCCTGCAATTGGCGCCCATGACATTATTGGCAATCGTGCTTTTGGCGCTGAGCCCGAGGTTGTTGCTGAGCTCGGTGCGGCGCTGCTTGAGGGGTTTGCACATGCAGGTGTCGTGGGTGTTATTAAGCATATTCCGGGGCACGGCCGCGCCCTTGCAGATAGTCATGAGGCGCTGCCTAAGGTGACGGCGTCGATTGACGCTTTGAATCGGGATATTGCCCCTTTCAAGGCCCTCTCGCACGCTCCAATGGCAATGACCGCTCACATTGTTTATGACGCCTGGGATGAGCAGCAGTGCGCCACCCTGTCAAAGCGTGTTATCGACGAAGTGATTCGTGGACAGATCGGGTTTGACGGGCTTTTGATGACCGATGACCTCGACATGAAGGCACTTAACGGTCCTATTCCAATGTTGGGCCGACAAGCTCTGGAGGCTGGCTGCGATGTTGTCTTAAATTGCTGGGGTCGAATGTCAGATATGCGTGGACTGGCAGAGCAGTTACCTGAAGCACCGCCAGCCTGTCAAAAGCGTTTATCCGATGCCATGACGATCTGGCGCTCTCCGCCACCGGCAGCTGAAATAGCCGAACAGCAGGCCGACCTCGTGGCACAGCGTGACCAGTTAATGCAGAGCATTTGAGAATTTAGTAAAGCGCCACTGGAAACGCCTCGTCGTCATGGGCAGGCTCCGTGGTAGGGTGGCAAGTGCTGGGATTTGCGGCGTGCATCTGATGAGCCGCCTGATTATTATCCTAGGATGAGCGTCCCGAGGGCGCCGTATAACCCAGTCGTTTTAAGGAAAGAGAGTCATGATGCGTGTTGTACTGCCCCTGTTTTTGGTGAGTGTCCTTGTGAGCTGTGCACCGATGTCGGGAACTGGGGTGTCCAAAGACGACAATTCCAAAGATGCTTCTGAATTAGGACATCCTGCAAGCACTCAGTGTCGCGACCCGCGGCCCATGGTTTGCACCATGGAGTATCGCCCGGTTTGTGCCACTTTGGTGTCGGGAGGCACAGCAACCTACCCGTCGGGGTGCAATGCCTGCGCCGATATTGTGGTTGATAGCTGGACCGATGGTCCTTGTGAGGAAATGTAAATGTCGCTGACGAATCGAATCTTAACGGCCATGGCTGCCGGCATCGTGCTGGGGTCGGGCTTGGAACTGCTGTTGACGCAAATAAGTGCCGATTCGTCACTGGCCCAATTTATTAATACCTATCTCATCTTTGGTTTATTCGATGTTGTCGGCAGGATATTTATCGCTTCGCTTAAATTACTGGTTGTACCCTTGGTATTGGTGTCCCTNATCTGCGGTATGGCGTCTTTGGGTAACAGCGCAAGAATGGGTGCCATCGCGGGTCGAACGATTGGCTTGTATCTCGTGACAACTGCAACCGCAGTGACTTTGGGTTTGGTCGGCGCGTCGCTTCTGGGTCCGGGTAGGGGGCTGCAGGTTGAGGCCTCGACGGGCTTCGAACCGAAAATGCCGCCGCCACTAACCGACGTTTTGGTCAATATTTTCCCATCAAACCCTTTCGCGGCTATGGCTCAAGGCGAAATGCTGCAGGTTATTGTGTTCGCGATTTTGGTGGGCTATTCCCTGACTCGAGCGGGTGAGGCTGGCCAGCGGGTAGCGAGCTGGTTTCGAGATATGGAAGCCATTGTCATGAAAATGGTGGGGGTCATGATTGAACTAGCCCCTTGGGGCGTATTTGCCCTACTGGTGAAACTGTTCGCGACCATGGGCTTCGGCACTATCATCAATCTTGCGGCGTATTTCCTCACTTTGTCGGGCTTGCTGATTTTCCATGGGGTCGTGGTTTACGGGCTGCTACTCAAAGCTACAACAGGTCTTAGTCCGGGCATACTTCGCAGCAAGATGCGCCGTGTCTGGGCCTTTGCATTTTCGACGGCTTCCTCGGGGGCGACGCTTCCTATCACTTTGCGCACCGTAGAGAAGCGGCTGGGCGTGCCAAAAAGTGTGGCCGGTTTTGCCATTCCTTTGGGGGCCACCGTCAATATGGACGGTACGGCGATCATGCAGGGCGTTGCTACCGTATTCATTGCGCAAGTCTATGGCATCGAACTCAGTGCCATGCAGCTGCTCATGGTGATATTAACTGCGACTCTGGCCTCGATTGGAACGGCCGCTGTCCCAGGTGTGGGGCTCATTACGTTATCCTTAGTGCTCACCCAAGCGGGCCTGCCCGTTGAAGGGGTTGCGCTCATCATTGGCGTTGATCGGTTGCTCGATATGATTCGTACCGCGGTCAACGTCACCGGCGATGCCACCGTAGCGACTATCGTAGCCTACCGTGAGGGGCAGTTAGACGAGACGATTTATAACGATCCCGATGCCGATAGTGAGATGGCGTCAGAGGCGGCTACTGCCGAGAGTTCGGAGGTTTCATGACACTTGCGGTTACGATAGTTCCCGTTACGCAATACCAACAAAATTGCTCGATTGTGAAGTGCCAAGCAACGGGAAAAGCTGCCATTGTTGATCCGGGCGGTGATATTGAAAAAATTCTTGCCGCTGTCGAACAGATGGACGCACAAGTTGAAAAAATATTGCTGACCCACGGCCACATGGATCACTGTGCGGCAAGCGACGTGTTGCGTCAGCGTTTGCAGATTCCCATAGAGGGCCCTGAAGAGGGCGATCGATTTTGGATCGATAAGCTGCCCGAATGGTGCCAAATGGCCAACTTTCCCCACGCCGATGCCTTCGAGCCCGATCGCTGGTTGAAAGATGGAGAGACTGTCACCGTGGGCGAAGCGCAGTTTCAAGTCATTCATTGTCCCGGGCATACCCCGGGGCATGTCGTGTTTCTTCACACCCCGCAAAAGTTAGCTTGGGTGGGCGATGTTATTTTCGCAGGGTCGATTGGCCGAACGGATTTCCCCATGGGTAACCATGACGACCTCATAAACTCTATCCGGGAAAAATTGTTTCCTTTAGGTGACGATATTCAGTTTATTCCCGGCCATGGGCCTGATTCCACTTTTGGTCGTGAGCGCGCTTCAAACCCGTTTGTGGCTGATACACGTTTCGGTTAATCGTTTTTGATAGATCGCGAGCAAATTGGCGGGTTTAAACAGGCCTATCTGGCTATGTTTGACCAGATCGCCGATCCCGATGGCAGCAATTACCCGCGGTTGCGCCAACTCATTTGGGGTGCCATNGACCAGCAAGCGAGTGCGCTAACCAAGCGTCAGCAAAGTCAGGCTTTATCTGTATTGACCTACACNACCCTCGTAACNGCCGTTGCTTGCGCAGCCGCAGATGCAATGCGTATTGGTAATGAAGGGCAAGGACAGCAAAAAAAGGTCGAAAGAGCCGGGTGGTGTCTGGGCCTGGGATATGCCCTATCCATGACGCATCCGGAAACGGTTTCCGGAGAGACCGCGCTTGAACTTCTGGGTGCTGAAGCGATGACAGACCTCTGTGGCATCGCTATTCCCCCGGGAACTGATGCCACCTTCTGGGGTGAATTCAGAGTNATGGGTGAAGCGCTAGTCAATCGCCTTTTTGCACTGTCTCCGCTGCGTCCAGAGCGACCTGAGACGCTGCTCTATGCTATGGGCACGGGCATGGGTCTTTGTACCCGAGAAGAAATTGGTCTCCGGCTCAGGTTGGTAAGAGGGTTGGTCTCCAGAGCCTACGAATAAGGCAATGCTTACGCCGAGGGCCTGCCGTAAGCACCGCCCTTCAACTTTGTGCTTGTGAGGGGTGGAGGCTTCTACCCTAGGCTGGTCTGCTCTGCTAGATGTCTCAGCTTAGTCAGCAACGAAGCCTTTCCAACTGGCCATGTAATCAATGAAGGGTGGGCCAAGGCGCTCCTGTTGCAAGTGCTCCCGTGTAACGGGTAAGTCAGCCATGACAAATTCTGGATCGGCTAGGGCGCGCTGAGGGAAGTCATGATGCAAAATGCCCCCGCGTCCGACCATGACAAAATCGAGACCTTGATCGATGGCACTCTGGCACTGGGCCGCACTGTAAAGCTTACCGGCTGCCCCCAAAGCAACGCCTTCACGGGGTAGTTGAGTGAAAATCTCAAGCAGCGACTGNCCCTCAAATTCTTCATCATGGGCCGGCTTAGTGAGATCCCAGAGGGACATATCGAGGTAATCGAGTCGGNTATCAGTTAGCAATGCGGCGGCGAGATCACGAATCTCGGCGGTGCGTTGACCGAAGCGTTCTGGAGATAAGCGCACGCCCAGGCTAAAGCCTCGGCCACAACGTTCATTGACGCCCGCGATGACGTCCCAAAGTATCTGGGCCCGATTTTCGGCATTACCGCCGTACTGATCGTCTCGCTGATTATATTGGGGACTCAAGAATTCAGAAAGCAGGTAGCCGTGAGCGCCATGAAGCTCCACTCCGTCAAAACCCGCTTTTTGGCAGCGTTCTGCCGCGGTAATAAAATCGTTGATGAGCGCTTGCACCTGCTCGTCACTCATCGCTTTCGAGCCGGTTTCTTCATCGTCTGACGGACACTGTGGAACCCCGGAGCAGTAGTCGGGTTGAGAACGCATGCCGCTGTGTTGCAGCTGCACCACCGCATGACTGTTGTGGGCTTTGATGCCCGCTGCCAGACGGGTTAGGCCCGGAATATGCCGGTCATCGTGAGCCCCAAGTTGTCCGGGAAACCCGACCCCTGAATGCTGCACCGAAGCAGCACAGGTCATGGTGAGTCCAAATCCGCCTTCAGCGCGATAAGTCAGCCAGTGGTATTCATCATCACTCAATACGCCATCGGCGCCACTTTGAAGATTGGTTAGTGGGGCAAGCATAAAGCGATTTTTAAGCTGGGCGCCGTTGTTGAGCGTCAAGGCATCAGATAGCTGGGCAGTCATGGGTATTCCTGTAGCGCCATCAACAGCGCGTTCATGAATTCAATTGCCGAGAGGCAAGTTTGTCGGCAAGCGTGTGGACTGGCGGGTAGTTGTGATCAGGCAATACTNCTCCCGCCTTAGCCTTGTAAAGCCGAAGCAAAGTATAGGCTGTGAAGGGGCCTTATTTAAAGCGGGCAGGGTAGGCGATCGACATGGAGTGCCATGTCGATTGATCGTTAAAAGCAGGCCGCCGAATGCCGGATAATTGGTGCTAGGCCACTCGCCCCATGGCCAGATGTACGCCTTTGACCCGAGTTTTTTTCAGGTGCTTCAGAATTGACTTGGGAATGCCTTCCGGCAGGTCAATGGTGGAACACTCCTCCAGAATATTGATCATGCCAATATACTGGCCCTCGATTCCCGCTTCGTTGGCAATGGCACCCATCAGCTCACCGGGTTTAACGCCATGCTTGCGACCGACTTCCACGCGAAAGCGTTCCATCGGCACGTCGGGGTGATCCCTGAGAGGCCGTGCTTCACCTAGATGCTTTTCGTTCTTTGGTGCCGAGGGTGTCTCTGACTCAGACGTGGCTGCCTTCTTTTGCAGGCCTTGCCGACGTTCTTTACGGTTGGGTTTGCTGGATTTTTCGTCCCGTNCATCCCGAGTNCCGTAGGGGGTGTGCTTCTCGCCNTTGGCGTGCTTCGGCCCTTTGCTGGCACCGGGGCTGTGCAACATGCCGGCTAGGGCAACCGCGATACTGCGATAGTCCGAGTCTTTATTCAGTGTATCGATAATTTCTTCAAGCTCTGCCTGCATGGGGTCTGCAAGGGCAGTACGAATGCTGTCGGCAAAGGCTTCACGGCGCTTGGCATCGATTGCCAACACCGAAGGCAGCTTAATTTCTGGGATGGATTGCCGCGTTAGGCGCTCGATATTGCGCAGCATGCGCCGTTCTCGGGGCACGACGAATAAAATCGCTTTGCCTTTGCGTCCTGCACGACCTGTACGACCAATACGGTGAACGTAGGCTTCTTCATCGAAGGGCACGTCATAGTTGATTACATGTGTGATGCGCTCAACGTCGAGGCCGCGAGCGGCGACGTCGGTGGCGACTAAAACATCGAGTGCCCCGCTTTTTAAATCGCTGACAGTTCGTAGCCGCATTTTTTGGTCCATATCACCATTGAGTGGCGATGCCTTAAGACCAGTCTGGCGGAGTTGCTCGGCGATCACCGTGGTGCTTTCNCGGGTTCGGGTAAATACAATAACACCCTCGGTATCTTCAAAAGCCAGCAGGCGCTTTAACGCTTCGAGTTTGCTGGCGCCTTTGGCCAGCCAGTAGCATTGTTCAATGTTCTCGTTGGTTGTTGCGGCGGCAGCTACTGATATTTCAGCGGGATTACTGAGGTGTTTGTTGGCAATGTCGCGAACCCGCTTGGGCATGGTGGCTGAAAACAGGGCGACTTTGCGCTCTTTTGGGGTTTTCGCCAAGATCGTGTCGACATCGTCGATAAAACCCATGCGCAACATCTCATCGGCCTCATCGAGGACGACGGCATTGATGCCCGTCAAATCGATACTGCGACGCTCGATATGATCCAATAGTCGTCCNGGGGTAGCGACAACGATATGCGTGCCCTCACGTAAAGATTTTAGTTGCTGCCGCATATCGGCGCCGCCAAAAATACTTAAAATTCTCAGCCCCCCCATGCCTCGGCCATAGCTACGGAAAGCCTCGGCGACCTGCTGGGCGAGTTCTCGAGTGGGGCACAGTACTAGTGCCTGTGGGCTACGAACTTTGACATCGATGTTTGCGAGGATGGGNAACGCGAACGCCGCGGTCTTCCCAGTACCAGTTTGTGCTAGGCCTACGACGTCGCGCCCTTCCAGTAACAGTGGGATGGTGCCTGCCTGAATCGGTGTGGCTGTTTCGTAGCCAAGACTCTTCAGGTTTTCCTGTAGGAAGTCTGGTAATCCCANCGCATTAAAGCGGCTGGGCTGTGTNTCTGGGGTGCTCATGACGGGTAGTCCTCTGAGGGGATGCACACCCTACGCGCCACGGCATGGCTCGACAACCTAATTAACAGCGCATTTTTCCGTGTTTTTTAAGTGATCTTCCGGTGTTTTCAGGGGCTTATAGAACTTAATTGAGGGGAGTTCACCCCCCAGCGTGTCGGTTTGATTCATTTTGAGATCGTATAGGGCTGCCCTGAAAATACGGTGCCAAGTACCTGAATGTTTCTTAATTCCTCGTCGGGCACTGTCATTGGGTCCTCGTCGAGGATTGTGAAATCGGCGATTTTTCCGGCACGAATTGAGCCCAAGTCGTCTTCCATACCTAAAATCCAGGCAGCATCGAGGGTTACGCCGCGCAGGGCTTGCGCTCTGGAGAGGGCCTCACTGGCGATCCCCGGGGTGCCGCCAATGGTTTCTCTGGCGGTCGCGGCCCAGATTAGGGTGAGGGGCGATAGCGGTGCCATGGGGCTGTCTGAATGCAAGCCTATGGGAATTCCTGCGCGCTCTAAACTGCCCAATCGCACCATTTGGCTAGCGCGATCTGTGCCTAGCCAGCTCTCGGCGTAAAGCTCTGAAAGAATGTAGTGATAATACGGATTCGCTGAAACAAGGGCCCCCAGCGTCTTGAGCTGGCGGGTTTGATCTTCCGTACTGTAAGCGAAGTGCTCGAGGGTCATGCGATGGTCAGATCGTGGCGACTCGCGTAGCAGGGTACCCAACAGATCAATGAACCAGCCTGCTGCCGCATCGCCATTGGCATGAGCATGCAACTGAAATCCGGCATCCCAGAAGGTTTTGGCATAGTCGTATGTGGCTTCCCGAGGTGCCATCCAGACGCCTTCATGACCGTCGAGGTAACCCGGGGGACCAAACTGGCTGAGTCCACTGAATATCGCCCCATCGAGCATGAGTTTGAAATGATTACCAATTTTAACGCGTTCGGAATTGTTTAATTGCCATGCCTTTACTTCTGCCAGTGCCGCCTCGGGAGGCACTTGTCGTGCCATGAAGTCGAGGATAATGGGGGTCAGAATAATGCGCGACGGTACGGGATAGGCCTCGGCAACGGCTCGAATACCTGCAATTTCCTGCAGTGGGTTGCCAAAGATACCGGTGCCCATGTCCAGCGCGGTGGTGACACCGCTTTGGTGCATCATAGTGAGGAAGTTTTGCATGCCTTTACCAAAGCGGGTCGGCTCGAAGAGAAAGCCCAACTTTCCAACCACTGCCTTCAGGCCGCCTTCATAAAAATGGCCCCTTTCCCAGTTGGCTTCGGGGGTTAGCGCTGCGTCCTCGGCGGTGACCCCGAGCATGGCCCAAGCCGCATCGTTACCGACGATTTCATGGAACGATCGGTGCCAAATCATGACGGGCTGGTCGCCAAACCACGCATTCAGCTCATCGCGCCAAATCTCGCCGTGCCAAAGAGGATGATAGCCCCAGGTAATAAAAGGTGTTTTGGGGTCTCGGTGTTCCGCTGCCAGCGCCTTGAGGCGATCTTTGTAAGCCTCGGGTGTCTTTGCTCCGGGAAACTCGCCCGTTGGTAACGACCAGTCATCGGGGGCAAGGAACGGGAACTGCGTCAAAATTGCCGGTAGCGAAGGGTGTACGTGGGGATCAATGAAGCCGGGCACGATGACCTGGTTCTCAAATTGACGGTCGATCTTGCCGCCTCGGATTCGCAGAACCGGTTCCATATCTTTAAGCGAGCCCACCGCAACAATGCGTCCGTCTTGAACGGCGACTGCTGTGGCCTCAGGTAAAGCGGGCTCCATGGTACGAATTAAAGCTGCGGTGTATACCGTGACGTCAGCTTGTGCGGTAGTGAGCCAAAAACTGACGATCAAACATAACAGTGGGCGTATTAAGACTTGCATGGCGTACTCTAAAGGTTGGGCAGTATTTAGAGTCTCGCTCAGCGAATTGTTTTAATCCAGTCGCCAATGCGGGGTTCGCCCACGGGGTAATAGCCGTTGATCAGTCGCAGCTGATCCTCAGCATCTGGAACCCGGGCGCTGGAAGCGAGGCTTTTTAGCGTGGCACCTCGGGGCACTTGAACGTAGTGCAGCGTGCGGCTAGGACCCTTTGCTTTTTCTTTGGGTACCAGGGGCCGGAAACTTTCAATAATGACCAAGGCATCGGCGTCACTGCCTGTGCCCTCAAAAAGAAAGCGATACTTGTGATCGAGCACGGCCAAGCGCTTCGTGCTCTCTCCGGCTGTTGCCTGAGCCGTGCCGCCTTTGAGGCCAAATTGCTCTAGTTCACGTTGATCGCTTAACGCCCCAGATGCTGTGCTGGCCAAGTAATCAACGGGAGTCACCCCTGGGTCTAAGCGGGAGAGGGTGATCGCCATTGAGGCGCTGCCATCCTTTGAGGTGACGGTGACGTCTCTTGAACCTTGGGCTACCGACCAGCCTTCGGGGTAGCGGAAGGTGAAATCTAGCTTGTTGTGATAGAACCGATTGGGCTCGGCTTGCGACTGCGCGCTGGCCCCGAAGACAAGTCCCTCAACGCGATTTCGAAATACACCGGGTGCCTCGGGATTTTCCGGCTGGTCATCAAGGTCAAGGGTGTTGGCCGTCTTAATGACTGTCTGTAGGCGCAGGTCATTTCTGGGGTGGCTGGAATATAAACCGTGGTAGGTGCCGGTGGGTTTGCCCGAGGCCTTGGCTTGAACGCGTCGGTACATTTCCTGATCTTTTAATACACCAATGACAGACAGCAGGGCATCGGCGTCATAGCCGGAGCGGTGCATGAATTCCGCGCCCGCAGCGTCGGCTTCCAGTTCCATGTCACGACCGAAGCCGCTGACGACTTCGGCGCCGTACATTTGTGCCGCGTCATAGAGATCGCCGCTGCCGGTAAGGATGTAGGCGGTGGTAGCAAGAACTGTGGAGGTCGTTTGTTGGGTCGATCGCCGGCTGTGGTGACTTTCTGTGATGTGGCCTATCTCATGGGCAATAACACCGGCCAGCTCGGCTTCAGTTTCTAGATAAGCCAATAAACCTCGGTTCACATAAATAAAGCCTCCCGGCAGTGCAAAAGCGTTGATGTCGGGTGAGTCGAGCAAGGTAAACGTAAAAGTATCGTTGGGTCGGGAAGAGTTTGCGACCAAACGCTGTCCAATGGCGTTTATATACGCCGCGGTCTCAGGATCGTCATAAATGCCAATGGTATCGATCAGGCGCTGGTGCTCGTCGCCTGTTACCTCAGGCACCTTAACCTGCCTGCCGCCCACGGTCACGGTAGAGGAGGACCCTCCACTGCCACCGCAAGCAGCCATCATGGAAAGCAGGGTTATGAGTACAAGAATTTTCATGGGTCGCCCTACATTTTGGCGGACAAATATTTGAGCAGTTGGTCACCCAGACTGTCACATGCGGTGCCCTGCACCGGGGCAATGATAGGTATGGGAACCACAACGGCTGGCATGTAGCTTTGACCACTAGTGTTGGCGCTAATGCGGCCCACTTCAATTTCGTCCGTGAAATCCCAAATCGTGGCCTCGTAGTCGGAGGCATTGCCCCAGGTGCCAAAACCAAAGCACCCTGCTCCACCGGGACCCACCCCGCAGGTCATTGATCCTGAGCTATTGGTTTCGACCGTGGAGCCGTCAATCCAAATCATGTACTCGAGTTTCAGTTCTTCAAAGCGGTCGGCGACGCGTTGTTGAGCAAGAAGCTTGTCGATGTCATCGGTACGTAGCGGCGCGGTGCGCGGTTCGAACCACGGGTACATCATGTTAATAAACTCAAGTTCATGTAATACGGAAATCGAGTTATCGCCCCGACGAATGTGGTCACCGATACATTCAATAAAATCGAATTCGGTTTCATAGTCCGGGGCATGCCGGCGTCCCATGATCACAACAGAGGCATCACCGATACCCTCGGTAGGCTCAAGAAAAGTCATTTCATCAACGGTGGCGTTAACGCAGCCTTGAAGTATTGAAGCCGCAACAACCAATCCGGCGATCAGGCACCTTCGCGTTATCTTACTCATCGCTTGCCCCTTTATTCTCTGTCGCTTCACTGGATAGAGGCTGTACCCCCTCTGTCATCCAGGTGGCAATATCGGGGACACGGGTAAAGGAGGTGGCGAAGTTGGCGCCCGCGTCGCGCAATGCCACAACCGCCGCAAGATTGACCGCCTCTTCGTCAGACTGCAAAAAAGCAGTGGGGGTTTTGCCGTAGGCTGTTAGTGTCCAATCGGCAAAGTATTGGTCGGGGTTAATGGATAAATCACCGTCTTCATTGCTATGAACATCTTCCAGGGCAACCATTTTGAAGCGGTACTTCATCCATATCTCGTAGATCTTAATGTTGGTGTGTAACGGAATGGTGTACTGAAGATCGGCAACGGCCGGGATGATCACAGCATCAACCGAATTCTGATGAGCCGCCAGAGATTGGCTATCTTTTATTTGCACCACGCCTTCGAACATTCCGCTTAACAGCGTATTCCAAAATTCGACCTGCGCGTCCCCAGTTTTGACCAACCAGTCTGATTCGGCGCGCCCCGCGGCTTCGTCAAAAATTTCGTGTTGGGCAAACTCGTCGGTGTAGATCACACCGACCGTCAGGGGCAGTGGGTCCATAAGCGGCTTGGGGAAATTGCCTTGAACAACGACCTCCCGCGCACCACAGGCCGTTAAAATCAGTGAAACTGTTAACGCGCTTAGTACGCGATGATATCCATCAAGGCCTGAAGTTATTAAGTCCAACAAACGTGCCACCATTTTTGTAGGTCAGCTCTCGCATCAGTGTAGCAAAACGTACGCCAGTTACCTGCAGTTCTGGCGGTCTTATAAATTGTACGGGAAAGCCCACGCCGTGGATTCTGACGCGCCTCTCGCCCCCAAAATTCTGAGCATTGAGACGATCAACGGTTTCAACCACGCTGCGTATGGATTCCCCGGTAAATTCGTCACCAAAAACATAAATCGACATCTTTTTCTTGGGATCATAAAAAGTACGCACTGCGGCGGTAATACCTTCAACCGGTGAACTATTGGAAAAAACGTTCCAATTGGTGAGATTTCGCAGTATCAGGCTGCGCCTGGCAGGAGTATCGGGGATCCATTGACCACGGTATCGAGAGAACAGGTAGTTACCCATGTCATTTAGAACCTGTATGCCTTTAACTTCTGGGTAGATGTTAAGCGTTGCTTCCATTTCGATAAGCATTCTGTCCCAAGCATAGGAGAACATGGAGCCCGAGGTATCGATGATGAAAATGATGTATTCACTATCAACGGGTATGCCGCCGATTAACTGGTT
>JGI26260J51721_1000584_pt1 | contig 16268 bp, 8 predicted proteins | sample SaaInlV_120m_DNA_4_FD_51721 | JGI IMG/M metagenome (IMG submission 51721)
CATGAAGCAGCGTTCGCTGGCAAGGTGAACAAATCACCCTGTAAGACGGTCAAATCACCGGCGGTGAATCTTTGGTGAACACCTTCTTTTTGAATCGCTGGTGTGATATCTGCTTCGTCAAAAAATTGGCGAACAGCCTCTTCGACCAATTCAATTCCTGTAATTGCGTGGCCTTTTTCGAGCAACCAGTGCATATCCACCGTTTTTCCGCACAGCGGTACGAGCACATTGGCTGCTTGGTTTGCTTCAATTGTCGACCAGTGCTTGGCAAGGAGATCGTTGACTACGGGCCGGTGGAATCCGATTTGATTGGTTGACCATTTTTGGTGCCAAAACTCCACTGGACATCACCTCAAGCTTGTTCAGGAAGGTCGCCATTGGTTGAATCGGGGTTTGAAGGGCGTGAGCCCCACGGTGTTCGGGTTCGGTGAAGGCCGACTCGACGAGCGAAGAGGAATTTGAAGTTCTTCCATCCATCGCCCCATGTATGGATTTCAGCTTCCCCAACTCGTGGGCGGTATGGGACGGAGATTTCCACGGCCTTGTCCTTTCCAAGGACCCGGCGAGCGAGAATTTTCATTTCTTCAGAGAGGGGCATACCGTCGTTGGTTGGCCGCATGGCTTCGTTATCGAAGATGGATTTCCTAAACACCCACATGCCAGATTGGGAATCTTTGATTCCGTATCCAAACAAGAGTCGAGCGGTGAAGGAAAGCGCCCAGTTTCCAAATCCATGGATGCCAGGCATTGAACCTTCTTCAGCAAGGGAGAGTCGATCGCATGTGATGAAATCAAGGTCATCATCAAGCAAGCGCTTCACGAGGGTTGGCACGAGTTCAGCGGGGTATGTGCAGTCTGCATCCATTGTCACGATGATGTCGTTTTTNGCAACATCAAATCCAGTTCTGTATGCTCGACCGTATCCTTTCCGGTCTTCNAGGTGGACTCGAATTTTCTTTTCGATCGCAATTTCACGCGTNCGGTCGCTGGANTTNCCATCAACAATCATAATTTCGAGGTTTTTACACCATCCTCGGGGGATTGCGTCGATGGTTGGACCTAATGCTTCCTCTTCATTTCGAGTTGGAAGAATCACCGTTACGGTAACTGGGAGTTTTTCGCCCATGATTCTCCGACTAACACAACCCCCTTCAAAGCATTGGAGCGAGAACTTGAACGGGGCGTTCATTCATTTCGGTGACATTGAAACCCAAGTGCGCCCTCGGACTCACATGCACATTGTCATGGTGTCGGGTGAATACCCACCTCGATGGGGGGGCATTGGCTCGGTGGTGTTCCATCTTGCAGGCCATTTGGCGGCACGTGGACACAGCATTACCATCATCACGCGAGCACACAAAGGAAGGGCTCCCGCCCAACAAGGTGTCACAATCATCGAAGTGCCTTGGTTAAAGGCCCCGATGGCTTTCACTCGTTCTTATGCTAAAAACTCATTAAAGGCTCTGAAGCATTTGCATCGTTTGGAACCGGTGGATGTGATTCATATCCATTTGCCATTGGCATCATTTTCGAGGAAAGAATTTAGATTTATGGAAGAGAATATCGCCCCAGTTTGTTCATCTTTACACGGCTCTTGGTTAGGCGAGAAGCAAGGAGTGATTCGAGCAGCAANGGCAAAAGAATCTGCGACTTGGAGAAATCCAAATGACCTGGCCATAAGGTTGACNGGTACGTATTATTCCAAATTTGAAAGAGCAGGAATTCTCGAGTCAAGCGTGTGTGTTTCTAATTCCAAATCGACCCTTTCAGAATTCGAAAATTGGTATAAGCCATCTGAAAATTTCAACTGTGAAGTTGTCTTATGGGGTTGCGATCATAAGGTGTTCCGACCCCCCAATCAAGATGATGAGGAAGAGCAATTGAGTCATGAAAAACTACGTTCATCTTATGATTGTGGAGACGAGCTTGCTTTGAGTTATATGGCGGAGACAAAAACGCCGATGATTTTAGCAGTTGGAAGACTCGTAGCCAGAAAAGGCTACATGACGTTAATCAGAGCACTTCCCGCTATTTTACAAGAACACCCAGGAGCAAGATTGGTCATCGTAGGCAGGGGTCATATGAAGAAAAGACTGCTCAAAAATGCTCGAAAATTAGGCGTCGAACATGCCTTATTTATTCGCAGCAGTATGTCGTTTGATGATTTAGCACAGCACTTCCGTTCTGCGGATCTCGTTGTTTACCCTTCTTACTACGAGGGTCAGGGCCTGATTCCACTCGAATCATTGGCCAGTGGTACGCCAGTTGTAACAGTAAACCAGCCTCCTTTGACTGAAATGATTGATGGTTCAGTCGGTGACCTTTTCAAATCAGGAGACCCGAGTGATTTGGCGAAGTCTGTATGCAGAATGTTAGATGCGCCAGAGCAGAGAATTGACAAGGCAAAAGCAGGTAGAGAGAGAGTTTTGTCGAAGTATACATATGAACACAATGCAGAAGATTTTGAGAAAATTTACACCTCAATATCTGGCAATTAAGCACCAAATGACCTCTGCGGCGGGTGGATTGACGAAATTCATCGGTCAAGTTTCTGCAACCTGGCCTTGCTGCGATNCATATCTTCTAACAATTCACATGTGAATCGTCGAGGACCATGCCGTTTTCTCATCTGAGGGGCTTATATCGGCTGTTCAGCCACAATCCGGAATCGGTAATTTTGCAACCACTACCTGTCAATGGCGACGGGTAGTGTTCATAGGCACACCACCTCTTGGACAACCATGCTCGCGAGGCGTGTGGTGGCCCTATGGCTCGCGGCCTTGCTGCTTTGCACAATTCCACCTGCTGTCGCCGATAACAATATTCAGAGCGCGACGCCTCTGACAGATGGCGTCACTTCCAGCGGTTATGTCTGCGACCCTGACTGCGATGCAGGAAATGATCAGTCTGATTTTTGGAAGATTGAAGCAAAGAAAGGCGACATTGTTCAGATTTCCTTTTCTGGAACCATGAACGGTCCAGCATGGTGGTGCATCGGCGATGGGTGGCAAGGACGGGTTTCCTTGCTCGACGCTCAAGGCGGGACCATTGTTGACTCCTATGTCGATGACAACGCAGCATCGAAAACCCTCTCGACCACCGTTGGCGCACAAGGATTCGTTTACTTCAAGGTCAAAGCAGACGATTCATGGTGCAACGATGGGTTTGATTACACAATCACGCCTTCGATTGACAAGACCAACCGTGACAGCGATGAAGATGGCTTTGTTGACATCGACGATGATTGCGACGATGTGGTGGGGTCCTCTTCCAATGACCGGAAAGGATGCCCTGACACCGATGGNGATGGCTGGTCAGATCCCGAAGCGGGATGGTTGCCGCAAAACGGCGCTGATGCCTTTTTTGTTGAACCGACCCAGTGGCTTGACAGCGACAACGACAATTACGGCGACAACCTTGATGGCTATCAGGGCGACCATTGCCCATACCGCCGAGGTTACTCTTCATTGGACCGTTTTGGATGCCTAGATTCCGACGGGGACGGCTACTCTGATGACGATCCGGGTGGGCTTGATGGCGTGACCGCTTGGTTTGCACACCCCGTTGGTACAGGTGATGCGTTCCCAATCGATGCAACCCAATGGAACGATACAGATTCTGATGGCTATGGTGACAACTGGGCTGATGAAGGTTGGAACATCTCCCGACTCGGCTGGGGTATTGGCTCGTACATGTTCAATGCCACAACGCCGGACGCTTGTCCCTTCATCACTGGAAGTTCATCGAGCGATCGTTATGGCTGCACTGATTCTGACGGCGATACCTACTCCGATGGTGATGTCAACTGGACCGTGGTGAATGGTTCGGACGCTTTCCCGTTCGAAGGAACACAGTGGCGNGATCGTGATTTTGACGGCTGGGGTGACAACCAAAGCGAAGGCGCAAACCTCATTGACGACTTCCCGGATAATCCCACTCAATGGCTTGACACCGACGAGGATGGTTGGGGCGACAACCAAACTTACGGGGCCTCTCAAGTTGACGATTTTCCTTTTGTCCCCTCACAATATCGCGACACAGATGGCGATGGTTACGGTGANAATTTAGAAGGTTATGAGGGNGACGTATGCGTATTCTCATCTCCGGAAGAAGTAGAATCCGGATGGATTTCTTACGCTGACCGTCTGGGTTGCCGTGATACAGACAAAGATGGATTTTCGAATCCTACTAACGATTGGATTGCTCACCCTGCTGGGTTTGCCGATGCGTTCTCGGAAGACCGAAGTCAATGGTATGACACTGATGATGATGGGTACGGTGACAACACCGAATACTTCGATGGCCAGACCCTACGTAATGCCTACCGCGGTGATGGTTGCAAGACCACCGAGGGTGCCTCCACCTTCGACCGATGGGGTTGCCCTGACAGCGACCAAGATGGATGGTCTGACCCAACAAACGCTTGGCTTGCAAGCCCAGGAGGCCGTGGTGACGCATGGCCGATGGATCCAACTCAATGGCATGACATCGATGGTGATGGACGTGGGGACAACCCTCGAGGGACAACCGCAGACGTCTGCCCCGATCAAGCCGGCACATCAGTCGGTCCTTCCTCTGGCGGTGATCGCTGGGGCTGTGCTGACACCGACGGTGATGGTTGGTCGGACCTTGGCGATGCGTTCATCCACGAACCGACTCAATGGCGAGATTCTGATGGCGATGGTTATGGAGATAGCGATGAGGGGAACCAGGGCGATGCATGCCCAGAAGTGCGTGGCACTTCCATGCTTGACCGTCTTGGTTGCCGAGACACTGATGGAGACGGTTGGTCTGATCCAACTGCGTCGTGGGAAGCTCACCCTCAAGGAGCAGCGGACGCTTTCCCAACAGAAGCCTTGCAATGGCGAGACCTCGATGGGGATGGATTCGGTGATGTGCCACTTGGTGCCTTCCGAGATGACTGCCCGAATCAGGCTGGTACTTCCAAGCGCGATGTGCAAGGGTGCGTTGATTCAAACAACGACGGTTGGTCAGACTCGTATGGAGAATTCGCCGCAGCTGTGGCCATCCTCGGTGAGAACCCTGAAGCCTCTTGGTTGACCTACCTCGTCATCGGTCTTGGCTTCATTTTGGGAGCAAGTGCCGCATTGATTGTCAAATCAGGCCGCGATGAACAGGATTTGGAAGACGCTCTTTTCGATGAAAAACAATCTCGGTCCCTTGAAGAAATGAGTCAAGCCCAACCACAAACGGGCATGATTCCCCTCCAAAACCTCCCCCCGGTGCCAATGCCGGCAACAGAAGTTACGGAAGGTGAAGTCAATGCTTGATGGACGTCGAAGCAGCCTTGTGATGCTGTTTGTGCTGTTGGCCAGCATGGGCGCTCCACTTAGTTTGGTGGAAACAGTTGCTGCAGAACCTTCGTCTTCTGAGGAGGCTTTGGAAGCAGAAGGCCTCGCTTTAGTGGCCCTCCGCAATGACACTCTGGACCTCAACCAAGACGGTGATGCAGATGCGATCCGAGTGGTTGTCATCATGAACACCACCAATGAATTCACCAACATCGAGCTTCGACTGTATGGTGTTCACAAAGATCGGGAAGTCCATGACAGCCGGACGATGTCATTTTCTGGTCAATCAAATGCCAGCATTATTTACGATGCGTGGGCTCAAGGCGAGCATACACTTCGGCTTGAAATTGTTAACCAAGACGGCGAGACCATCGCCACCATCCAGTTGCCAACATACGTCCTCAGACCCGCCCTGAAAACACCGCAAATCATTTTGGATCTTGAGGCTCCTTCATGGATTGAGACCGGAGATGCGTGCACCATTGACAGACTCTTTGCCGATGAAACCGGGCCAAGGTACGCTGCAGAAGGCGTTCGTACCTTCTCAGGAGCACCGTTCACCGTTCTTGACAATCAAACATCATTGAACTGTTCACATTGGCCAGCGGGCGAATACATGCTCAAAGAAGCCTATCGAAATGACTTGGGTCAAACCACTGAATCTTGGCTTAACATCACCATTCACAATCGACCAGCACCTGCCTTTTCTCTGAGCGTTCGTGGTGACGGCAACACCACAGATACCCCGTGCATGATCACGATGGTTCCAAACATGGCTGGTGTTGATTTCACCTCCTTCGATAAAATTTGGTCGGTTCAGGGTCAACAATTACCAGGCACAGAAAGCAACACTTACGACTGTTCAGTTCTACCTGCAGGGGTTCACTTGATCGGCCTTGAAGTCATCAATAATGAGCAAATTCGTACCGTTCACGGTCTCAACCTCGTCCGGCAGCCAAGCGATGATTTGACGAAAGAGGAAGCAGAAGCCCTTCCAAGTCGTTCCTTTGGTGAAGACACGGAAACTGAGTCCGTCGGTTGGTATTCAATCGGTGCTCTTGGGCTCATCGTTGCAGTCATCGTCTTCTTCATGCTCGTACGGGTCAAAGATGAAGAGGAGGGCAGTGGACTCCGTTCACTAGGCCCGACCCCAACAATCCTTCCTGATGGTTCACCTGACCCAGAAGGCATGCCAACCACAACCGACGACACCGGAACCCTCTGGCGCCAACAACCAGATGGTTCGATGGATTGGTGGGATCAAGACCTACGAATCTGGCATAAGTGGTGAACAAAATGGAACTCGATTGGTTGACGCTCCTTGGGTACATTGGCCTTAGCGTTGTAGGTTTGATCGGCTTGTCAGTTTTGGTTTGGATGGTTCGAGTTCGGCCGCGGGTTCCTCAGTTGGACGACGATTGGAATTCCGACTGTGAATTGACGACGACGGCCGACATCAATGGTGATGCAATACGATTCAACAATGTACGGGATTTCTTTTGGAGAACCACTCGAGACCGGGACGAATCGTGGGCTGATACCGTTGAAGTACGTGCAGATGAAATCAAAGATGTGTGGTTTGTTGTCGACCATTTCCACAACATTCACGGCATGGCCCATACCTTCCTCACCTTCGAATTCAATGATGGCACATGCCTTTCATTTTCGTTTGAAGCACGTCGAAGAAAGGGCCAGCGTTATCATCCATGGGCTGGTTTTTGGCGCCATTTCGAGCTCTATCTATTGGTTGGCTTTGAGCGGGATTTACTGGGGCTGCGCACCAACGCCCGAGGCAATAAGGACTACATGTTCCGGGCAATCACGCCTCCGGGTAAAGAGAAAGACTTGCTTCACGCATTAACCNACAAGGCCAATTCATTGGCTACCAAGGGCGAATGGTACCACTCTTTCTTGACCACTTGCAACACCTCAATCGTAGGCATGGTCAACCGAATCACGCCAGGGCGAGTGCCTTTCACTTGGAGAAATTTCCTCCCAGGATACACACCAAAGGCGGCCTACAAACTCAGTTTGATTGAGGATTGGGGTGGGTTCGAGCAAACGCTGGAGCGCGCTCGAGTCGATGAACATGCGATGAAATGGGACGGAGAGGGCGATTACTCTACCATGCTTCGTGAATACTTGCCTAAGGGCCCTCTGTGAAGGGCTCGATGCAGATCACAACAGCACCATTCTTCACATTGAGTTTGACATGTGGTTGGGCTGAAATGTTGTTGAGTCCTCTTGTCCCCGGCTCGAGGGTCTCGTCCCTCAATGGCCACTCACACCCCTCGAGATGAACGCCTTTGGCAGGCCCAATTGCAAACAGGGAAACACGGCTCCCTCTTTCTATAGAGTCGAACTCTATGCTTCCGTTCCGAGCGCACATCATCCATCCATGTTGAAAATGAAGGGTCGTGTTTGGAGGGGCATCATACAAGGCAAAAAGCGGAGCGATTTTGTGGCCTAATGTACCGCCCTCAATCCCAATGACGTCGATATTTGTTGCAGAATGTTCTTCGGCATATGCCAGAGCTTTTGCCAAATCGTTTCGCTCTTGGTTTGGCTTTTCGACCCGTTTGATCTGCTCTGGGAGGTCGATGCTCCCAATGCTGTCCATATCTCCGATAATCACGTCAGGTGAGACGCCGTATTCGAGGCACTGGTGGTAGGCGCCATCGCAAGCAATGATCATTGCTGCGTCTTGAACGAGTGGTTCCCAAGTGGTTTTTTTTGGCCACTGGCCATCAGCGCAAATGAGCCAATGACCTCCGTTCATGATGCTTGTAGGTGGTTCTCTTTTGTCAACTTCACCCTGGTTTTCGACAAGCATCCGAGCGAATCCTCGTGACCCCCTACGGGGGTCATAACAGTCATTTTTCGACAAGCGTTTTCAAGGAGGGGGGGCGTATCATCGCTATGGCCGAGCAGCGCAGTGTCTCCTTTCCAACCTTAGCGCTCACCATCACGGTCCTGTTTTTGATTCAATCAATGGCCCCATTGGCCAGCAATTCCATGCCAACAGCGTCGTTGGATTCTGAGCGAAGCGTGCTCAAAACCAGTCAATATGTACCTTTTTCGAATGGATACGGGCATGATTTTGCAGGGGCTCAACTTGATTTCGATGGATTGGTGCAGGGTGTTGTCCGGGAAGAATCTGGATTGAACACTTGGGTGGAATCTACAGATTCAATTTTTGAAAATTCAACGCCCGGAACACCGGACTTGGTGCTGGCAAGGGGAGAAAAAGTGAACCTTTGTTGGACGACCGCTGAGGGTGAAGTGCATTATGCAACCCAAGCCTCTAACGGCAGCTGGAACGATGCTCTTGTTGATACTGTTGCTCCAACCACTGAACAGAATTTGGTAGATTGCTCTCTTGCCATCAGCGAAAACGGCCGACCGTACATNATGTANGCAGACGGAGCGGACATCAAAGTCGCACGAGTGGCGTACGCAGGGCAAGTTTATCTGGAAACCACATGGCTTGTCCGGACGATTGTTGAAGACATCAATCCAACTGATTTCCGCCTTGGACTTCGTCAGAACGAACTCGAATGGGGTGTGTTCAGAGATACGAATGGCTCGTTGTGGGAGATTGATTTCAGTGGCACTCGATGGTCACATACCATGCTCGATCAAGGCCCTGTGAGCAGGGATATTGAACTNGCAGTGGATGAACAGGAAGTGGTCCACATCGCCTATGCCGCACCCGATGCAGGTGAAATCCGATTGATNCGAGTTGACGGAATGATGTACGATCACCGAGTGCTGCTCCGAGATGCGAACATCGTGCCACATATCGGCATGGGGCTTGATGGAAACTCTCTCGAGCAAATTGTCACAACCGTCGGTCAGGATGAGAATGTGACGTTGCGATTGTTGCGAAGCCTCTCAGGACAAGAAACCGGTCGAATTAATCCAACTCCTTCTCAAACCATCATTGGCGCTCAAGGCGTCGATGAAGGTGCGGTTGAAATGGGTGATTTGAATGGTGACGGTTTCGATGATCTTGTGATTGCAGAACCATCCTATGACGGTTCAGGCACAGAAACGGGCCGAGTTCTCATCCATTATGGTTCAACCAGCGGAGCCTCACCCGTTGCGGACGTAACGCTCGAAGGCGAGATGAACGGTGCTATGTTTGGCCACGGATTGTCNGTAGCCGATTTCAATGGTGATGGCTTTTCGGATGTTGCCATCGGCGCTCCCGGCTGGAACGACACCAATGAAGCGTACACTGGAGCGCCTGGCCGCATCGTCATTCATCTCGGGAACGCTTCGGGACTTGAAACATCATCGTGGTGGAATGTGACTGGCGAAGACAACACTTCCCTCGGTTGGTCAGTTGCTGCTTCAGAAACCATGAACAACGATTCCATGGCTGATTTAGTGGCGGTTGCGTACACCTACATCGAAGATGTAACTGAAACCATTCAGAACAAGGGCCAACTCAAAATATTCAGCGGAAACACTTCCGGGCTCGATTTCGTTCGAAACATCACCCAGACCACGGATGGCCCTCGCTTNGGTCAAACAATTGCTGCAAATGGCGATCTGAACGGTGACGGAATGAGTGANNTNCTTGTCGCCAACACAGGCAGTTTCCTTAGCCCGNTTGGGTATTCAGCAGTGGAGATTTTCTTTGGACAAGCCACAGGCTACAACGGCACATGTGACCAAAGCATTCAATCAAACTTGCAAGGTAAACTCCTTGGCTGGTCCCTAAATTACCTCGGGGATGTCAATGGCGATGGTTTTGATGATTTCATGTTCGGTGAGCCATTCAACGGCTCAGGATACCGAAGTGGTAAGATTTGGGCCTACTATGGCTCCTCCGAAGGGATTTCCCCCTCGGAACCAGATTACACCCTTTCCTCAGGCGTTGCTAACGCCGTCCTCGGGCGTTCTTTTGAGCCTGCAGGTGACGTCAACGAAGACGGATACGATGATGTGCTTATCATGCAAGCAAACCCCGGAAACAGCGGTCAAGTNGAATTGATGCTTGGATCTTCGATTGGCTTGCGATCTGATTGGGAACTTNTGGCGACCGGCCAAACCGGTGAAAACATTGGCCTTTTGGCTGCTACCCAGGGTGATTTGGACGGTGACGGACTCAGTGAACTTGTGCTGAGCAGCNGGGACAAGGCCTCNGATCCTTACACCCTCAANTATCAGATTCATTCGGAAAGAGACTGGGAGTCTTCCGTNTTTACCTACTCGTCCAGCCTCACTCAGTTAGAACTCAGCACCTCTGCCCGNGGTGAAACAAGCATGTTCGTCACTTTCTCTAACAACGCATCCCACTTCATCGAGCATGTGAACGATGCCACACCCACTGGCGTGTGGAGCGAGACTGTCGTGGTCGAGAGCAGTGAAGAATCCAATGAATACGCATTCACAACCACGGCTTCAGGACGCCCCGTGATCTACCAAGCTGATGCCGAAATCGGCCTCACGTATCGAACAATCGTGGGTTACACTGCCGTTGAGCAATCAATTGTTACAACGGGGCAATTTGGTGAACATTTGGGCATGACCCTTGACACTTCAGGCCAACAGCGGTTGGCCTTCTCCTCGATCGGAACCGACCAACTCTTCACCTCGATCGAATCNGAAACTGGTTGGACCACTTCCCTCGTGCGATCACAACTCTCCCTTGANGGCCCAGTCTCCGTCATGGCTCAAGGTCTNGATTCATCCAACAACGAGACGGTATTGATTTACCGCAATGCTGGAAACGATTCGTTGGAACTCGCCCGACAACCATCTGGAGCATCGACATGGGCAATTGAATACCCCTCCGCACTTGCATCTGGAGCATTTATGGCAGTCGTTTCAGAACAACAATCAGCCGCCTATCTTCACGATGGCTCCCTTGGAGTCTTGGTCATCAACGATGACGGCGTGGACGCAAACCTCGCTCTTTGGGTCATCAATTCAACTTCGACTCAACTGCACAACATCACTGGTTTGACAGACTTCTCCTCAGATCTCCGACTCGCAGTGACTGAGAACGGATCGATCATCGCAGCCACGCTCACAAGCACCGGTGTCCTTTCGATTCATGAACGCAGTGCGAATGACACCAACTGGACAACCGCAGTTGTNCCCCAACCTGCAGGATCCATGGCTCAGTACAACCTTGACCTCGTTGGGGGAAGTGAGCCGACCCTTGCCCTTCGCAGCAACACGCCGACACCTTCGATTTACACCCGCACCAACAGCAGTGAATGGGTGGCGTTTGGGGCTCAACCTGAATCGAACCTCGAAGGTGCTTGGGACCTGATCGTAATGGACGAGCATTACCTTCTCATGACAAGCACAGGCTCCGACAACGCTCTGACATGGAACGCAATTGGCAAAGATGCTGCCTCCATCAACAGCACGTCATGGTCGACCCTCGCATTTGGTTACAAAGCGGCTGGAAGTCAAACCAACGCCCAAGTCGACAGCAATGGGACCGTCCATCTCAGCGTTTGGGATGACACACTCGACGATGTGAGCGTAATGAGAATCTACCAGGACACAGACCGGGATCTTGTCTTTGACCTCGTTGATGATTTGCCTATGTTGGGCAATCAATGGGCAGACAGCGATGCTGACAATTACGGCGATAACCCCGACGGTCCAATGGCGGATGATTGCTCGACAGTCCCAGCCACATCTTCCTTCTACACCTATGGCTGCCCTGATTTTGATGCAGATGGCTATGCGGACACGGATGATGGTTGCCAGGATGATCCAGGAACTTCATGGCTTGGTCGTCTGGGCTGCATTGACTTTGATCAGGACGGTTGGTCGGACAACGACGTCTCGTTTTACGACGGCGATGTGTTCATTCTAAATTGGAAACAATCGAAGGATTCTGATGGGGATGGTTATGGCGACAATTCAGGACCCGACTGCTGCGCAACACCCCTTGATCCAAACAATCCAACCGGCGACTTGTTCCCATTCAACCCCTCTCAATACGCCGATTATGATGGTGATGGGTGGGGTGATAACGACTCAGATACCGTGACAGGGGATGCTTGCCCATGGGACTGGGGTGCTTCGTGGCGAGACCGCAATGGTTGCTTAGATACTGACCTCGACGGGTCATCGGACCCTTCGGACATTGGAGGCTTCTTTGAATGGAATGAATCTATGGGCGCTGATATGTGGCCACTTGATCCAACACAATGGACAGATTCCGATGGTGACGGCTACGGTGATAACAACTCTCAAGGGGCGACAGACCCTGATATGTTCCCTGACAACATCGCAGCAGCAGAAGATAACGACAGCGATGGATACCCAGACCGCTGGACTTCGTTTTATGATCTTTCAGATGAAGATTTGACCAACAATGGTGCTGGATTGGAACTCGATGGATGCCCTGGTGTTTGGGGTAATTCCACCAACCCTGTGTTTGGATGCCCTGATGCCGATGGTGACGGATGGGAAGATTCCTCGGACGCATTCCCTCTTGAACCGACTCAATGGCTCGACTTCGACGGCGATGGATTTGGGGACAACCCTGATGGCTACCAAGCGGATGAATGCACCACCATTGCTGGCGTGCTCGAAGGCACAGTGCCAAACGGTGGTGAAACCGGTATTGGATGTCGATTTATCGATGACACCGACGACGATGGGGACTTTGTCTCAAATGAACAAGACACATGTCCGAACACCGGCGCTGGTCTTGCGGTCAATCAAGCAGGATGCGCTGACAACCAACTCGATGAGGATCAAGACGGTGTCATGAATGACATGGACCAATGTCCACAAACCGAGTACCAAGATGTCGTCGATGCCATTGGGTGCAGTCAAGCCCAGCGTGAAACTGATTCCGATGGTGATGGTGTGTTCGACCCTGTTGATTTGTGCCCACTCACTGTAGAAACCGAAGTCGACGCAAATGGATGTTCAACTGCACAATTGGACAGCGATGATGATGGTGTAAGCGACGCAGACGACGCTTGCCCAAGCACTCCGGCAGGATTCCCTGTTGACGTTACCGGGTGCACCGATGAAACAGCATTGGAACAGGACCTTGATGGCGATGGCTACAAGGGGACATACACCTACAGTCTAAACGCAACTTCTGGTCTTCGTGAAAACCAAACAGGGGATGCATTCCCGACTGATGCAACACAGTGGTTTGACCAAGATGGTGACGGTTATGGCGACAATCAAGAGGGTGAAAACGCAGATCAGTGCCCAACTGAAAATGGCACCTCGTACATCGATTTCCTTGGTTGTTTGGACGATGGTGATGGGTACCGTGATTTGTTCGAACCAACAGGCCTTGCAGGAAACCCAACCCAATGGGAAGATTATGATCGAGATGGCTACGGGGACAACGCTTCAGGGACGAACCCTGACCTTTGTCCAGAAACCGAAGCAGCGTACAAGACCTTAGTCGATCAAAATGGTTGCGATCCAACACAAAGCGATGCTGACGGCGATGGTGTTGCGGATTACTTTGACAATTGTCCCGATGAGCCTTCTGGTGCTGGAGGCTATGATGATGGATGCCCAGTTCCCGTAGCCAGCGACGATGACACCTCGTCTGAATTGTTAGGCCTCTCACCGATCAACGCCGCTTTAGCAGGTGTTGGCGCATTGATTGGCGTTGTCGTGCTCCTTGTCGTTATCCGCCGCTTGTTTAGAAGCGATGAATTCGATTACGATGATGATGAAGATGAGGACTGGGATGATGATGATGGCGATTATGGTTCATTTGCCTCTTCTTTCCCGTCAACTCGCGCTTCTCCACAACAAAGCAAACCTCAACCAAAGCCAGCCCCGACAGGCGGATCAAAGGGGCGAGGGCCGACCGAAAGAGCGCCGGGTAAAGCCAGCGGTGGCCCACCTGGACGAGGACCCACCTCCGGGCCACCTCAATCCAAAGCGCCCGCAGGTCCACCACGGAATCGCCCCGGCCCGAGCAAGGTGCCCGCAACGAAGGTGGCCTCGAAGGTCGCCGTCGAGGAAGCGCCAGATGAAGACGGCGCAGCAAAGGTTCGCAAAGCAAGAATCAAAATCGACCTCAGTATCTTCGAGGATTGGCAAGCTGAAGACCGTGAATCCGCAGCTGATTGGGTGCGAACAGCCATTGATGATGATGAACAGGAGCGAAGCATTCTCATGCAATTACAGGAAACAGGCTGGTCAGCACCTCAATCACGTGCCATCTATGATCTCGGAAGGAGTCGATGAATCCATGACGTTTCACCAAACGAAGGATGGCATCATCCTCAAAAACCATACACAGGTGGGCAAGGCGTAGGCGGTTGAATCATGGTTGATGAATTGCCCGGAGAATCGATGCCCGATGGGATCGAAGTTGACGATGCTGCTGCCTATTTCGGCATCACTGAGTCTTCTGACATGGTTCATNCGTTGATGGCTATGGATCGCCTCGAAGCCATGGAGAAATTCTTCGAAGTTCTCTCTGACATTGTCCTGCTCCCTGGAGAGTTTGATTTCAACGCAGCAAGCGAGCGAATTCAGTGTGAGGGTGGGGAAATTTACTACCTTGTTGCTGGCCACTTGGGCATCATGACCATGCCAGATTCTCTGTCGCATTATCTTGGAACTCCGGATTCAGCAGGCGACAGTTCAGGCAACACACCATCGCTCAGCGAGGAGGAGTTAGCAAAACTCACAACCCTTGCAGATCCGATGAAACTTCTGAAACTGTTAGCCGTTGCTTATGCGACCGGAGGCAAAGGGGAAGTCACTCGATACCTCATGACAGTTGAATCGTTTTTAGCCCAACCAGAGGCGAACAAAGCATCCCTGCTAACGGTGGCAGAAGAACTTGAAGCTGCCCTCGATGTTGCGGGCCACGCACTTCCAGTCCCGACATTGGCAAGCGGTGTTGCAGCCTCGGCAAGCGTCCCAATGGCTCCAACGCCTTCGGCACCTGCACCTGCGCCAGTGCCAAAACCTGCGGTGAATGAACCAAGCATCCCGCTTCCAACAGCATCAGAACCAGTGCCTTTGCCAACCGCAGTCGCTCCAGAGTCGCCGACTGCCAAGGTGGAATTGCCGCCAATGGTCAATGAACCAGTTGTGGAACCAACTGTAGACACAACGAATGAAAAGCAAGTCGCTAAGGCAACTCAGGACGCCTTCGCAGGCGCATTTGATATCGGCCTCAAAGAGGAGACCACCGAAGTCCCAACCCCAACCCCTGCTCCAGAGCCAGTTTCAGTAGAACTCCCAGAACCAATGGTTCCAGTTGCATCAGTGCCTGTGCAAGAGGTTCTTCCAGAACCTGTTCAAGAACCCGCAACCCCGGAGCCAGCAGTTTCCCCATTAGAAATGCCAGTTACTGAAGAGGAACTGTTCACCAGCGCAGCAGAACACTTCATCGCAGCAGACACTGATGGCAGCGAGCAATTATCGGTTGAAGAGTTAGCCGTTGCGACCGGTACGACCCTTGAAGAAGCAACCGTTTTGCATGCAGAAGCTGACACGGATGGGGACGGAAGCGTCTCGCTGTCTGAGTTCATGTCTTCACCTGCTGCTGGTAAAGCAGCGGGCCTTCCTCGCCCTGTGGCTCCAGTCCGAAAGCCGTTGACTCAACCTGTTCAACAACAGCAAGAACCTCAACAGCCACCACAACAGCCACCACAACAGCCTCAACAACAATCACAACAACAGCAACAGCAACAGGGTTGGAATCAGCAACAACAGCAACAGGGTTGGAATCAGCAACAACAGCAGCAACAGGGTTGGAATCAGCAACAGCAGCAACAAGGCTGGAATCAACAACAACCCACGCACCAGTGGAATCAAGCCCACCCAACAATGCCTTCAGTTCAACCAACCATTCGATCTGGTGTGATGTGTCGTGGATGTGGCATTGGGCTCGACCCATACTGGCGGTTCTGTCCGATTTGTGGAACCCAAAACGCAATCCAATAATCACAACTGGAGCAAAAACTGCCCTTTGTC
>JGI26260J51721_1000597_pt1 | contig 16049 bp, 14 predicted proteins | sample SaaInlV_120m_DNA_4_FD_51721 | JGI IMG/M metagenome (IMG submission 51721)
CATGTTCATTTAAACTATATTTTATTGAATTTATTACTAAATCACAACAGTACTTCTCCGTATGCGTTCATTGCCGTTCCCATAAAACCATGCTATTTTAGGGGAACGTTTATGGTAACAAGTTCAGATGAGAGGACCAACTATGCCAAAGAAACTAAGTAATGCACTTGATGTTAAGACTGTGAAATACGCAAAGCCAGGACGACATGCAGATGGCGGTGGCCTACACTTACTAGTCAAAAAGTCAGGCGCTCGTTCTTGGGTTTTTAGATATATGTTGAAAGGTAAGTCACGGGACCTTGGGCTTTCTCGGTGTTCTGAGGCAATGGCGATACTGCGAAGTGCCGGTCACGATGAGCTAACCTTAGCCCAAGCAAGAGACGTAGCAACCATCTATAGGCTAAAGGTTAAAGCAGGTATCGATCCAATTGCAGAGCGTGAAAACATTGCTATTGAGAAAGCTGCAGAGGCTCAGGCGCAGAAAGTCGCCAAGGTGCGCTTCAAGGATGTTGCTGAGGCCTATATTGATGCGAATGAAAGTAACTGGAAAAACAAAAAGCATAGACAGCAATGGAAAAATTCTCTCGCAACTTACGTTTACCCCATTATGGGAGATTTAGCTGTATCTGATATCGAAACTAGCCATGTANTAGCGGCGATTGANCCTATCTGGAAAGACAAAGCTGAAACTGCAAGTCGTGTTCGTGGACGTATCGAAACTGTTTTAGATGCTGCAAAAGTTAGAGAATATCGAACTGGTGAAAACCCAGCCCGATGGCGTGGGCATCTTTCTCTAATTTTACCTGCTCGAACAAAGTTATCCCGAGGACACCATAAAGCTGAACCTTATCTTTCAGTACCTCAAATATTAACACAGTTACGTTCGCGCGAAGCCGTAGCCGCNCTTGCNCTTGAGTTCACAATTTTAACTGCTGCACGCACAGGAGAAGTTATAGGGGCCACATGGGACGAGATCGATATCGCTAAGGGGATTTGGACAATCTCCGCCAAACGAATGAAAGCTGGGAGACAGCATAGAGTGCCACTTTCAAAACGGGCCATGGAAATAGTGCAACAAGTCAAGTTGCTAGACGGCGCATATGTATTTTCAGGGCCTAAAGGTGGCCCGCTATCAGGGATGGCAATGTCCATGCTGCTCCGACGTATGAAAACCGATGTCACAGTCCATGGCTTTAGATCTAGTTTCAGAGACTGGGCCGCTGAATGCACAGGCTATCCCCATGAAGTTTGTGAGATGGCATTGGCACACACCATTGGTAACAAATCTGAGGCCGCATATCGGCGAGGTGACTTATTTGAGAAACGACGACGGTTAATGGCAGATTGGGCTGAGCATTGTTCAAGCAAAACTCAGGTTAATGCAAAAGTCATAGTGATGAAGGGGTAGCGCAATGCAGAATAAACCCACTTTTATATCACTATCAGAGGCATTGTCCTGGATTGCATTCGGCATGCAGGACAAGAAAGAAGAACTCATCAAATACCTGGCCAAAAAAAATTACAGTGAAGACTGTAAAGATAAACTCAATAATGCACTCGAGAGTCTATTGTCAAAAGCACGTGGAGAATTAATCACTCTTGAAGGGAAGGAAATTACTTCAAAAACCACAGTGACCAATAATGCTTTAACTATAAAAATTTCATCCACAGCGTTTAAAGATTTTGCTGCCTTTAGCATTACAGATGACGGTTTGTACTACGGAAACGGATTATTTTGGCTACCTGAATCAATCAAGGTTGGTAAGGATTATAAATTCGAATATCAGCAAATAGAGCAGCATAAGCACACAACGCATTACGTCGATGTGGATGTCAATTTCTCACAACTTATAAAGGAACTGCAACCTGGGCGCCAATCACTTCCAGCTTTGAGTAATGCAGATCTGGAGAAGTGGTGGGGTAGCCTGAGTGAAGAAGAAAAGCGGTTCACTGAGGAAGCACAAAGAAAGATGCTTGTTGAGAAATTCCCGAACTATCATATTTCAAGGGCACGCCGGAGGGGGCTTAGGGATAAACTGTAACAAGAGCGCGAACGACCTAAAGTCGCCAAAAAGTGAGTGGCGATTAAACGGCGATTTTGACGGCGATTTTTTCCTACGCGACCATACTCCAAAGTAAACAATTGGAGAATCATCAATGAAGTTCGATAGACACCTACCTAAACTTGCATACAGCATTAAAGAGGCTTGTCAGGCCTCTAGCTTGGGCAAAACTACAATTTATGCACACATCACAGCCGGACATCTGAGAGCTATTCGAATAGGGGGTAGAACTGTCATTCCGGCAGATAGTCTTCATGCTTTGATAAATGGTGAAGTCTGCAAAGCTTCTAACACTCAATAAAAAACCGCGCGCTATTATAGCACGCGGTAGAGTGTTCGTTTCCCCACTCTTATAGCATGCATACGACGCGCCTCAAAGCAAAAAAAGAGGCCACAATGACTGTTTCTCAAAAGTTCGCTCAAGCGATAACTACAGAAGAATTCTTAGCAAAGGTACTACCACACAGTGGGATCTACATGCTGTTTTTGACAAAAGAAAAAAAGAACTTTCATAGGTCCTATACCAGCATCGACACAATGGCCTCAGCAGTAGAGTGGTTTGATAACTCTGGTTATTCGGTCTACCACGCCTGTGGATCATTCCACACCGAGGAAAGTCGAAAAGCAGAGAACACTGCTCATTTTCGTTCTTTCTTCCTTGATCTAGACTGTGGTCTTCAGAAAGCTAATAAAGGCAAAGGGTTTATTGATAAAGCCGCTGCGTGTAATGCACTCAAGGATTTTTGCAAAAAGCTCAACCTACCCAAGCCTACGATTATAGACAGCGGTGGTGGGTTCCACATCTATTGGACCCTACAAGATGACATTGAAGCTGATGAATGGCTATCTGTCGCATCTAAGCTCAAGCAGCTGACAAAGTTTCATAAGTTTGCCGCAGACGACACTCGTACAGCCGACAAAGCGAGCTTATTGAGACCTGTTGGGGCCACTAACCTCAAGTACTCCCCGACTAGGCAGGTTAAAGCTCTCTATGTTGCTGATGACGTAAACTTTACTGTCTTCAATGCGAAGATAGAGGCTGCTGAATCCGCGTTGATGAGCCTCGAGGCAACCTCCAAAATACCCGCTGCAAAACAAGTAGATCAAAATCTTCTCGGAATAGCGCCAGAACACGAAACTGCCGAAAATATCCAACGGGTTTTAAGCGCACTGGGCTATATACCTGCAGACTGCAACTACGGAGTATGGCGTGACTGTGTATGGGCGCTGCTTTCCACTGGGTGGAACTGTGCAGCTAAACTTGCAATGGATTGGAGCAGCCAAAGCGCTCAACATTGGAAACATGGCGACGGTGAGAAGGCTCTACAAAATCTTCTTAATGGTTTTGACCCTGAAAAAACTGTAACGCTGGGAACTTTGTTTCACCACGCGTTTGAAAATGGCTACACCAAGGGACCTAACGACCAAGTTGATATGTCTCCTGTCTCTTACAACAAAGAGATTGAGAAACCTCAATCATCGAGTGTGATTAAACTCTACTCCCGTTCTGAGTTAGCCGCACGCCCTGACCCAAAATGGGTTGTACGAAACATTCTGCCTGAAACTGGAATTGCAGCAATTTATGGCGCACCATCGAGCGGAAAAACCTTTGTCGCTTTGGATTTGGCCAACCACATCTCACTCGGAAAAAGTGCTTGGTTTGGAAATAGTGTCAAAACTAGCCCAGTTGTTTATGTAGCATTAGAAGGTGGGGGATGTATCAAGCACCGCTTGGAGGCTTGGGAAGCAGAGAATAGTGATGTCTCAAATGTCTTAACAGTACTAGATCATGTGACTCTAAATAACTTAGATCATGCCGCAGCTCTTGCTCATGCCGTTTCATCTCAGTGTGAACAAGGTGCAGTCGTCTTTATTGACACTCTCGCTCAAGCTATACCCGGTGCTGATGAAAATTCAGGCAAAGACATGGGCCTTGCCCTTGAAGCCGCGAAGCATATTGCCTCATCTGTCGGTGGGCTTGTGGTTCTTGTACACCATACTGGGAAAGATAAATCCAAGGGGCTAAGAGGGCATTCTTCAGTTCATGCCGCACTAGATGCCGCAATCGTGGTTGAAAGAAGTGCCATGACTGACCTTCGATCGTGGAAAGTAAGTAAAATGAAAGATGGTGAGGATGGGCATGCGGGCTCATTTGAATTAATTATTCATCAACTTAGAAACGACCAATATGGCGCAGCGATAACAAGTTGTGCTGTCAGAGAGCAAACGTATTTCCCGGCTAGTGCTGGGACTAAGATGCCCAAAGGTAAACACCAAATTACTGTTCTCGAGGCTCTTCAATCTATTGAGGGAGAGGCTGAATGGTCCAATGTTGAAATTTTGAAGATGGCAAAAACCGCACTTGNTAATGTTGCGAGTAAGCACAGAGCCGCTCGCGCAAAAGATGCGATCTCATCTTTGGTTGATGGGGGATACCTACAACTTAATGATAGAGTTTATTCTCTTTGCACCGGATCACCGCCCTCCGCTTCCCCAGAGGGGTAAGCGGGGCGGGGCGGGTGTGATCAAATCACCGTTTTCCACCGTTTCGGTGATTTCGGTGCTAATCCCCTACCCCTTATACGATCCAAGGGCTGCTGTGGAACTAGTATTTGCTCCAATCATGCGCCCCACTTAATCGATACCATAGGGCAAATTAAATTTTTAAATGTTCACCTAGAAAGGAAACAACAATGGCTAAAAAAACTGTTAAAAAGGCATTTCAGGACGCTCAAAATCTTCGCCTTGAACACCCTCTCGACTCGGGGGAATACAAGCTGCGCCAAGTACGGTGGTGGTTATCACGTATGCAAGAAACAATGTATCGGATCGGAGAATATATTAAGAACCCGAGCCATTTTTATAAAGGCCAAATACTTGGCCACTGCTGCACTACCGACGACAAAGCGGTTTGGATCAAGTCAATCCCAGCGCAGGTCGCCAAACTACTTGGCTATGATATCCTGCCCGCGATAGCAGCACTAACAAATGGTGGCTTATCAAAACGTGACACCCATAGGACACTTGAAATAGCTAATGGAATGGCAAAAGCACTCTTGAAAGACTGCGAGCGGCAAGAAAATCGGTTAAAGGGTGGAATCTCTGCTGAATATAATATGATGAAGACGGGCTACTCTGATGTTCACGGTTTATTGGTTGGTGCCGACCGCATTGCTGAAGATGCACTACAGGTGCTTGAGTACGCATCTAAAAAATCCTTGGCCCCTGCATGATATTCTCAACTTGGCGGAAACTAAGAGGGTAACGCACGTAATACAGCACTGCTAAGCGGATGATTTTGGGAGACGTTTTGAAGTATTTGAATGGATTATGTGTTGTCATTCATAAAAATTAGGCATCAACCAATGGGACGTCAAGTTTGTCTGACAATGCCATCCAAACGAACCGAGCGATCATCAACTTGGCACCTAAGATGCCAAAGTAGAAGCGCAGCATTGCCGCGAAGTTTGCGGTTTTCATCGACGTGGTCTCTCTGCATTTTGCAACCTGAAATTAACTGTTCCGCCCGTTTTGCTGCTTGATCAAAGCTCATCACGCCAAGGTGGATTTGCACCTGCACGGCCGACATTGATTGCAGCAACTCGCGCTCCGAACCTAATTGCCTCTGCGACTTCGTTTTCTGACACCATCTGAATTGCGGTCTTAGTAAGCAGACCAGCTTCGGACAGGCTTGAAAGGACACCGGCATTGAACGTGTCACCCGCACCGACGGTGTCGATTACCTCCACTTTCTGAATGGCGACAAAGATAGATCGTCCGTCCGGCAACCATGCTTGAGCTCCTAAGCGACCGCGTGTCAAGATGACAATGGAAGGCCCAAGTTCCTGTAATAGCGCGACTTTCGCTTCCAACGAGTCAGCGTTTTGTATGATCCAATTCAAGTCTTCATCAGAGACCTTCACAATATCTGCCAAACCGAACAGACGCTCAAGGCGGTCCCGAAATACCTGTTCATTTTTGATGAAACTGGGCCGAATGTTGGGATCAATCATAACGACACACGTAGGCGCAAGTACTTCTGCGAGTTGTGCGTAGGTCTTGGCACCCGGATCACAGGCCAGACTGATGCCGCCGAAACAAAGGGCGGATACATCGTCGATTTTTCTAGGCAGATCATGTGGTGCAATCATTCGACCAGCGGTGTTTTCGTCAAAAAATGAGTACGACGCATGACCATCGGATAGCCCTACAAAGGCTAGTGTAGACGGTCGATCTGACCGAATGACATATCGGGTGTCGACGTTGCTAGCCCTCAGATCCGCCATAAGCTGATGGCCAAACATATCTGTCGAAATTCCGCTTAAGAGACCCGCGCGACACCCAAGGCGACCCAAACCAATAGCCGTATTGAATATCGCACCGCCTGATCGCGGCACGTAGCCATCCGAGCCCAGAACCGTTTGCTCTGGAATCATATCGATAAGGGCTTCACCACAGCAAAGGATCATAGGGCTTCCTCAATAAACAACGGGGGAATATTCAGAGCCATTCGGTGTCTTTCTCACCGTCCACTCCCAGGTTGCTACGATGAGAAACGAACACTCTCCTAGCAGATTTCCCGAATTAGGTCCCATGGGTGCTGACGTCATACAGAATTCCGTCTAAGTCGACGTATACGTTTGCCACAGAGGGCGTAAGCGGTAGCAAGGCGGCTTGAAGAGAATGATACAGATCCGGCTTTCCAACAAATTGAATGGGCGTGGCGGCTCCGGGGCTATCGACCTCTGGATACCAGCCTCCTCGTTCATGATCGATAAAATGTCGGGCAGCTGTGTCCCAAAGTAGACGATACCAGTCCAGATAATCTTGATTTGGTTGTACTTTGAGAAATGCCGCGATAACACCAATTGCTTCGGTGACCGGCCACCAATACCGATTTCGAATTGCGGGCAAGCCATCAAAGTTCAAAGTGTAGTACACCCCCCCAGACGTCTTATCCCACGCGTCGCATAGGGCGGTTTGAACAAGCTTTTGCGCACTTTCGAGCAAATTGATTTTTGGTGTAGCATTGAGCTCGTTGAACTGAAGCAATAGCCGGCCGAATTCAAATGAGTGTCCTGGTGTTGTGCCCCACGGACGAAACATTTGGTTTCCTTCATAAGCACGGTCTATTTGCCAGCTCTCGTCGTAGTGCTCGGGAATACGCCAGTGCTCTGAGGGCGCAATGAAACCGACAAAAAAATCTATTATTCGCTCGGCGCGCTCTAGATACTTTGTGCGACCAGTCGCTTCGTACGCTGAAAGCAAAGCCTCTAAACCATGCATGTTGGCGTTCATGCCGCGATATTTAGAGATGGGATGCCAATCTTGACTCCATTCTTCTTTAAAAAGACCGCGATCTTCATCCCAAAAATACTGATCCAAAATATGATCGATTTCGTCGAGCAATTTCGACGCATCCGGGTGACCGGCGGCGGTGGCGCTCGCTGCAGCGAGAAGAACAAAGACATGACCGTAGGCAAGCTTTCTATTGTCTAGTGCTGAAGCGCCTTGAGTGGACCAAAAGAAACCTCCGTTGGTGGGGTCTCTGTGTCGATCCATGAGATATTGAAACCCATGATCCACCAATTGCGCTCCCTCTGCCCAGCCGGCAATTGAGGAAAGCGAAAAGCAGTGAATCATGCGCGTTGTCGCGTGCAATTCGCGTTTTGCGTTTTCTATGGGCGAGCCATCATCGTCGAGTGAGTAGAATCCTCCGGTAGGGCAAAGTGACGATTTGAAAAAATTAAGTTGTTTAAGAGCTTCGTCTCTCAAGAAATCGCGATGTTCTTCGGACTCAATGAAGTTGGTGGGGTTCTTCGTCATTTTATAATCCCTTTCTGAAGAGGCATTTTTTGGGGCTTTGAGCCCTGCGGGTATGTCGATTGCCAAAGATCTTTTGCGCTGAAACGCGGCTTCCCAAGCGCAGCGTCTGCAGGTGTGAAAAAAATCTCTGCTGGAGCATCGGGCCAAATCACGGTCATGTTGTCCGAGAATGTGCCCGGCAGATCTGCTTCAAGCGTCGTAAAAACAGAAAGCGCGTTGGACGATACAGTAATCGGGTATCGACCATCAATTCCAACGCTGTCGACGCTGATAGTAATTTCTGGATCCACCAAATCCGCGTTGACGAACTCTTCGGGCGTGATCACTTCGCGAGCATCCTGTCCGTCAGCCGTACGCGTTCGCATCACAAGAAAGCCTTGGCTAGGAAGATCAACGCCTTTCAAGAAGCGCTTGGCACTAAGGGGCGCTAGATCGCAATTCTCGCAAAAGACCTTCGTTGCGCTTCCGTCTGGCAGGACATTGAAAAGCTCCACGATTATTCCTTCGCTTGTCGCTAGGTCATTAATTCCAAAGATCGAAATCGCACCTGTTTCTTCTGGATAGGCCACGCAGGTAACAGACGCATAGAACCGCCGCGCGGCATAATGCATCAGTTTCCAGCTTCCGTCGTGATTGAGAGAAGCCCAACTGGCCACCGGCCACGTGTCATTCAGCTGCCAGATTAGCGATCCCATGCAAGTGGGTTTCGTTGAGCGCCAGTAAGAAACGCCCATTCGGATCGCAAGTGCCTGCTGCACCTGGCTGAGCCAAACAAAGTCTTCAAACTCGTTAGGAAATCGGAAGTAATCGAACAAAGTTCGAGTTATCCGCGAGTTGCCGCCAGGATCTTTTTGATGGGCGCCCATGACCGCGGATCCGATATTTCGATCAACTTCGCTCGTGAAACTTTCAATGACCGGCATTGACGGGTAAGACTGAAATCCAAATTCCGACATAAACCTTGGATTGATTTTACGATAATGCGAGAATTCGCGCCCTTCATGCCAAACGGCCCAGAAGTGCATGTCACCAGCACCATCCTCATGAAAAGCATCGGAGAAATCCAATGGGCCCTTCGATGGGCTCGACGGCCACCAATCAGCATCAGGCTGCAGCGCCTTCATAGTTTCCTCGATAGTTCGGTTCAATCGGTCGTAGGCAACAAGATATCTTCGCGGGTCAGCCTTGGATTCTTTGAACCAGTCAATGGCTCCAACAAGTTCGTTGTCGCCGCACCATACAGTCACGCGGTGGTTTAAACGACGTGTCTGAAAGTCGACTTCCTTTCGCACATTATCCAAGAACACATTGTCGCAAGGGTAGAGGTTGCATGCGAACATGAAGTCCTGCCAAACCATCAAACCAAGCGCATCGCAAGATCGATAGAAACTGTCGGGTTCGTATCGCCCACCGCCCCAAACTCGGATCATGTTCATGTTTGCCGCGGCCGCGGATTCTAGCAGGGCATGGGTCTTTTCGGGCGTAATTCGCCCCGGCAGCGCATCCGCAGGTACCCAGCACGATCCTTTGGCCCATATATCCACACCATTTACGCGGACACTGAAAGACATCCCATTCTCATCGTTTTCATTTATTAGATCGACCGTACGTAGTGCGATTTTGTCGGTATGAACGTGTGGCCCGACCGTCAGGATCATGTCATAGGTGGTTTGATTGCCGTGATCCTTGGGCCACCATAAATCAGGGTTTATGATCTCGACCGATGCAATGGCTACGTCTTTTGCAACTGTACCCGCGGCAATTGTACCTCCCACTTCTATAGAAACTGGAAAATCCGCTCCCTCGACTCCAAGCACTGGAACCTCAACACAGACTTTCACTGCGCTTCCGGAGTGTATTTGTCTGACCATGACAGGACCGATCGCGCCGCTATCGCCCACAATTTTGCAAGAGCCGTAGATACCCATCGGAGCCAGAGCTATATTCCAATCCCAACCAAAGTCGCATTGCGGTTTGCGCAGCATATTCCCGTGGCGAATGGGGCAAATCCATTCAACGCAGGGGATCGGATAGCTCAGCTCTGCGTTCCGCTGGCTGGCTGCATTTACCGGAGATTTTAGCGTCAGCTCAATCGAATTGGAGCCAATCCGCAGATGCTCGATGACATCCGCGTGCCACAACCGGAACGCGTTGTCGGTCGATATAACTTTCACTCCATTAACCCGAATTTCGGCAACTGTATCCACCTGATCCAGTATCAAAGTCGCGCGGGTAGGAAGCTTGGTTAATTCAAAATTGCGCGACAAAATCCAGTCACGCTCACTCACCCAACGTACATCATACTCGTTGCATCCAAAGTATGGATCCTCAATGATTCCGGCCTTTTCGAGAGCAGTGTGAACATCGCCCGGCAAGGACATCGTTAATTCGAATTGTTCGTCTGCATCGCGCAACAACCATGTGCCATCGAATTCAAAAATACTCCCCATTAGATACGAGCCTCGTCTTTCTTGTCAAAGAGCGAAGCCTTTGCCGGGTCAATCCCGATAGACAGGGTTTGCCCAACGCCGACCGACGCCAGCCCATCCATCCGAACGCGGAACGTTGCACCGTCCAGCGTTGCGTAAACGAGCGTGTCAGATCCCATCGGTTCGACCAGATCCACTGTGACTTCGGATTGCACTGGTGCCTTGGCCACCAGTTCCCCGGTGACCACGTGTTCCGGGCGTATCCCAATTGTCACGGGCCGGTCGGTGACCTGCAGTGGGTTGACATATTGGTAACCTGTCATGGGCAGCACGACCCCGCCTTTCTTGAAGGTTCCGCCTTCCAATTGCCCTTCAAGGAAGTTCATCGACGGTGAGCCAATGAAGTCCGCGACGTAGAGATTTTTGGGTTTGTTGTAGATTTCGTCCGGAGAGCCGAGCTGCATGATTTTACCGCTCTTCATGACCGCAATCCGATCCGCCAATGTCATGGCTTCGACCTGATCGTGGGTGACGTAGATCATCGTATTATTCAGCTGGTTGTGTAGCCGTTTGAGCTCAACCCTGAGATCCACCCGCAGCTTTGCATCAAGGTTAGACAAAGGTTCGTCGAACAGGAATACATCTACGTCGCGGACCAATGCGCGACCGATCGCGACACGCTGACGCTGACCACCGGACAATGCGCCCGGTTTCCGGTTCAACAATGGCTCAATCTGAAGGATCTCAGCAGCACGGGCAACGCGCTCTTCAATCTCTGCCTTTGGTACCTTGGCGTTTTTCAAACCAAAGCTGAGGTTCCCCTTTACGGTCATCTGCGGGTAAAGCGCGTACGATTGGAACACCATTCCAATGCCACGTTCTGACGGTTCTGCCCAAGTGACATTTTTTCCTTTGATGAACATTTGTCCATCAGTCACTTCCAGCAAGCCAGCAATACAATTCAAGAGCGTAGATTTACCACAACCCGATGATCCGAGCAGGACGAGGAACTCACCCTCTGCAATATCAAGGTTTAGGTCTTTTAGAACTTCGACAGAGCCAAAGCTGAGGTCGAGGTTTCTGATTTCAACTGAATTTACCATGTCTATTAGCCTTTCACAGCACCGGCAGCGATGCCGCGGACGAAGAGTTTACCGGAAGCGAAGTAGATGATGAGTGGAACAAGACCTGTCAGAAGGGTCGCCGCCATATTGACGTTGTATTCCTTCACACCTTGCACCGAGTTCACAATATTATTGAGCTGAACGGTCATCGGGTATGTTTCCGGTTTGGTGTAAATCACTCCAAAGAGGAAGTCGTTCCAGATACCTGTCACCTGCAAAATCATCGCAACAACAAAGATCGGAAGCGACATCGGCAGCATGATCTGAAAATAGATTCCCCAGAACCCCGCCCCATCAACGCGGGCCGCTTTGAACAGTTCTTCAGGAACAGACGTAAAGTAGTTGCGGAACAATAAGGTAAGGATCGGCATGCCGAAGATCGTGTGCACGATCACCAGCCCCCAGACCGACCCCATCAGGCGGAAGTTGGGCGCATCGCTGTCGAAGAGCCGGATGAACGACGTGATACCATCGCCGCTTTCCCTGAGCAGGATCACGATGGGATAGATCATCACCTGATAGGGGATGAAGGCGCCAAAGATCAGGATAGTGAAAAAGACCTCGGACCCTTTGAATTTCCAATTGGCCAGCGCGTATCCGTTCACAGACGCAATCGCGATGGACAGGATCACCGAGGGGATCAGGATCGCGATCGAGTTCCAGAATCCGCGGCTTAGCCCGTCACAATTCACACCAGTGCAGGCCTCAGACCAGGCTTTGGTCCAGGGGGCAGTGGTTACTTCTATCGGCGGGGCAAAGATGTTGCCAACCCGGATTTCGGGCATCCCTTTCAATGAGGTGACGATCATCACATAAAGAGGCAGCAGGTAGTACAAGCAGGCGACGAGAAGCGTGCCGTAGATGATGATATTGGTGGATGAAAAAACCCGTTTGGGCTTCGGTCCACTGGGGCCCGTCATGGCATTTACGCTTGCATCAACCATTTTTCTTGCCTCCAAATTCGAGATAGGCCCAAGGAATTAGAACAACCAAAACGCTGAGAAGCATCATGGTGGACGCAGCAAAACCCAGCCCCAAGTTTTGCGATCCGAACATTTTGTCGATCACGTATTTCGCAGGAACCTCGGACGCGATGCCCGGGCCGCCGCTGGTTTGCGCCACGACAAGGTCATAGACCTTGATGATGCCCGCCGAGATTATGACAAGTGCGGTTACAAAAACCGGGCGCATCATCGGAATTGCGATGAAGATATAGGTCTTCCAAGTTGGGATGCCCTCGACGCGCGACGCCTTCCAGACATCTTCGTCGATGCCGCGCAGACCCGCGAGCATCAGCACCATCACAAAACCGGAGCCCTGCCAGACACCCGCAATCAGAATGCCGTAGATTACGATATTGGCGTTGTTGAGCGGGTCAAAGGCAAAGTTGGTCCAACCAAGTTCGCGAATGACATTCTGAATGCCAAGATCAGGGTTCCACAACCACTGCCAGACCAATCCGGTCACAACGAATGACAAAGCGAATGGGTAGAGGATGATCGTACGGATCGTGTTTTCGAACCGGATTTTCCGGTCCAGCAATGCAGCAAGGATAAAACCGATGACTAGCGATAAGACCAAGGAACACACGCCATAAATGGCCAAGTTTTCGATTGAAATCAGCCAGCGGCTTTCGCTCCAAAGTCTGTCATAGTTGTCAAGACCAACCCATTTTTCGGGTGCGGGCAGAAGACGCGATTTCGTAAATGAATGATAGATCGTCCAAGTGGTGCACCCGACAAATACAACCAAGGCTGTCAATATCATAGGTACAGCCGCGATCTTTGCTGTCATATTCTTGAACAAGCGTACTGGTTTCTTTGCGCCTGCCTTTACTTGTCCAGTGTCTGTCACCGCCATCTTGTTCCCCTATTCTTCTGGCTGTCAGGTACATCAAAACACCCCACATTCCGGGGATGTTTGGAACGACCATACTTGTGGATTGGTGCGGCGGGGCCCGTGGCAACGTGCGCCACGGACCCACCGGGAGGATCGCTTAGTCAGCGCTCGCGATAATGTCGACGTAACGCGCTTGAGCGTCTTCGACGGTTATGCTGGTGTCATTCCAGAATTCCACCATCAGGTCAAACATCTGGCCGGTGGTGTCGGCGCTGAACGCGTTTACGGCGTCTGGCAGAACATTGCCTGCCGCTAGGATCGCGAGACCCTTCTGCATACAGTCGTTGGCAGCGGACAGGTCGATGTCGCCACGGATCGGCAGAGAGCCCTTCTTGAGATTGAAGGCCACCTGAACTTCCTGAGAGATCATCAGCGATGCCAGCTCTTTCTGGGCCGCTTCGATTTCAGGATCATCCTGTGCAGGGAAGTAGAACGCGTCACCGCCGGTTGCGATGATATCGTTCACACCCAGACCCGGCAAGCAGGTGTAGTCTTCGCCAGCGACTTGCTCAGCCAACTGGAATTCACCCTGTGCCCAGTCACCGTGGATCTGACCGCCGGCCTGACCTGTGATAACGAGGTTCGTGGCCTGGTTCCAGTCCTGAACGTTTGACCCTTCGGAGAGCAGGCGGGCTGCTGCGTAGGCTTCAAAGACTTTGGTCATCTCATGCGAAGCGGCGGCTTCGGCGCTCTTGTTGGTCAGAACGTCGAGGTACAGATCGGTACCACCGACAGCCACCATGATGGCGCCAAAGGCCAAATCGGTTTGCCAGGGCTGCTGACCCATCGCAAGCGGGATCACACCGGCTTCGCGCAATGCGGGCGCAGCATCGACGAATTCGAACCAGTCGGAAGGCACTTCCAGGCCAGCCTTTTCAAAGGCATCGTGGGAAAGCCACAGCCACTGGGGCGAGTGGATGTTCACCGGCACACAGTAGACGCGACCATCCAGTGTGCAGGCGTCCAGAAGACGTGGCGGGTTCACAAAATCAGCCCAGCCTTCAGCTTCGGCGATGTCAGTGAGGTCCAGCATCAGGCCAGCTTCGACCAGTTCTTCAGCCTGACGGCCGTGGTTCAGCTGAGTTGCGTGCATTGGGTCACCGCCCAAGATGCGTGAAATGATGATTGGACGTGCAGTGCCGCCAGAACCGGCGATCGCTCCGTCAACCCACGTGTGCTCAGTCGTGTTGAACGCCTTTGCAAACTCAGCCACGGCCGCAGCTTCGCCGCCAGAAGTCCACCAGTGTGTGACTTCGAGTTCGACGCCTTCGGCATTTCCCATTGACGCGGACGCCGCGGTAAGTGCGGTTCCTACTACAAGAGACTTCAAGATCTTTCCCATATTTTCCTCCTTTTGAAACGTTTCATTAAACTACGTGGGAAATTCGTCGCCACAAGTATTTTTTCACAATATAAATCAATTACTTGAAAATATTCAAATCTTTTTGTAAAATTGAAACGTTACCAATTTTCTAGGTGATTCTTGAGCAAGGCGGCAGCGATTATGGCGATTCAGGCAAAACCAACTCTAAAAACGATTGCGCAGATCACCGGATTGGGTGTTAGTACAGTGTCGCGTTCGTTGGCAAACGCCCCCGAAATCAAACAATCAACGAAAGATCGTGTCCGTAAAGTCGCCGATGAGATTGGCTACCGTCGGAATCGCGCTGGCGTCCGCTTGCGTACAGGCAAGACCTATGTGATCTGCCTTGTGCTTCGCACTGATTCGAAAGACCTCGGGAATTCATCCAATTTTGCCAGCGGCTTGTCCGAAGCATTGATCGGGTCTCCCTACCACCTAATTGTGACACCGCACATGACGAGCGAGGATCCCATGGACGCCATAAGATATGTGGTTGAGAACGAAATTGCGGATGCAATCGTGTTTACGAATACACAGCCTATGGACAACAGGGCCAGATACCTTCTGGATCGCGGGTTACCATTTGCAACGCACGGTCAAACTGGCTTCAAGGGAACGCATTGTTTCTACGACTTCGACAATCACGCATTTTGCAAAGATGGTGTAAAATGGCTTGCCAACGCAGGTGTCGACTCGGTTATTCTGATCCCGCCCCCACGTCACATGGCATACGCGCAAGATTGCTTGCAAGGCTGGGCGGAAGGAATTGGCCAGAGTTCTTGCAGCGGTGAAATTATCAAAAACGTAACCATAGACTCTTCGCAGGAGGAAATAGCAACCGCAATGACCTCAAGCTTGAAAAATGGAAAAGAAACGATCGGCTTCATAGCAACCAGCGCCGATGTTGGAATCTCTTGCTTTGAAGCCGCCCGCCAGGCTGGGTTAAAGATTGGCAAAGAAATTCACGTTGTGAGCAAAGAAAGCCATGGTTTGGTACAACGCATTTGTCCCGCAATCAAAACGGTGGAAGAAGATTTCCAGGAAGCTGGAAAAGGCCTTGGAAATATGCTGCTCAAACAACTCGCGGATCCTTCAGCCCTGCCACAGTCATGGATTGAAACTCCTCGCTTTTAGCAGCGGTGCTGATGCTGCCAGAACAATGCCCTAAAGCATCGACAAACAAATGAACCCATAGCCTCAAAGCGGTGTTGTCAGACAAAGCCTAACCCATCTCAAAGTGCCACGATCACATAAACCTATGAAGCGCAGATTTGGAACCACTCCTTAAGAGCAGTTGTGCGTTTTTGCTTATAAGTTTGTCTGTTTTGAAGATGTCTTTCATGAT
>JGI26260J51721_1000598_pt1 | contig 16040 bp, 19 predicted proteins | sample SaaInlV_120m_DNA_4_FD_51721 | JGI IMG/M metagenome (IMG submission 51721)
CGATATGGACCTGAGCAACATTATCAAGCTGGGCGTCTATGCCACCGACGTCGATGAAGCGTTGAAAAGCTTTGACCTGATGGGATGCGGTTCGGGCCGTTCCAAGTTTCGCCCCCGATGACATTGCTGGGCGTCACACGCTTGGCCATCCTCGGATTACTGTTTGAAATCGAAGCCACTGCAGCCGCCTAAATCATCAACAAACCTTGGCCGCAGTTCAAAGGACNTCCTGAATGGCGGCCCTTCCGACGACCAATCCCAGTGAGAGGACCCCGCAATGCTGACCTGCGTCATCCGCTACCAAATCGATCCGANAAAGAAAGCCCAGTTCGAGGAATANGCACGCAACTGGGGGCAGGCCATTCCTNGATGCGGGGCTGACCTTGTCGGGTATTATGCGCCCCATGAAGGGTCCAGCACATTGGCGTACGGCATATATAATGTGCGCAGCTTGGCGGACTATGAGGCTTATCGAGAAAGACTGGCGGCAGATCCGCTTGGGCGTGNAAATTACGAATTTGCNCAGAGGGAGAAATTTCTTCTGCGTGAGGACCGGACGTTCCTGAAANGCGCATCTGCGCCGCACAGTGCGCTTGTGTCGAAATAAACGTCGGCGTCCAACATCATTATTGATCCTAGTTCCCCATTCTCGCGGCGTGGGTTGCAAGATTTGGGGCGGATTAAAATGCGGACTTAACCATGAACAAACGTATGCCCGCGCAAATCGCTAGATGCCTGCCCCTACGCTTTGACCTTTAAATATTTGCTGAATTGAATCAGGCGCAAAAGCACTGCTGGTGCTGCTGTCGATCAGAACCTTGATATCATTTTCCTGAATTTGTTCGGGGGTGACACCAATCAGAATGGCATGACCCACGTTTGCACCAGCCAAAGCAGCCTGTAAGTCCACATTTTCCACAGCAGGCACAATAAGTGTCGCAAGACCTTGACTGGTTTCGATTTCAGTCAGTGTGTAGCTGATTTCAAGTGAATTAGCATCGCCTTCGAACTCAAAGTCGGGGGCGTAAACACCAAGAACAATTTGATCTTCTGCGGGGTCGAAATCGGTAATAACGGCCAGGGGATTGTCCCCCTCGGCCTGCCCTTCTGAAAGAACCAGAACGTCATCCGCGCCCGCGCCCCATTCCAAAAGCGCTGTGCCGAAGCCTACATGGATTTTATCATCCCCCTCACCGCCAGCTGCGATTTCAAACGTTTCAGGGTCATTCATCGCGGTCCCGCCGGCTGCCGTGAAAATAGTGTCGTCGCCCGCGCCGCCAAAGATTGTATCTGTACCCGTGCCCCCAATAAGAAGATCACCACCATCACCGCCGAAAAGAAGATCATCACCGTCATCCCCGGACACCTGATCAACTCCGCCTTCTGCAAAGGCCAGATCATCACCAGCGCCACCGAAAATAACCTGATTATGATCGGCGCCGAAGATCACATCGTTGCCATCTTCCCCGAAGGACAAAAAGACATCAGCGCGGGCATCAAGGAAATCGTTACCATCGGTGCCTAAAATTCCTATCGGACCTGTCGGTGTATTTTCATCGCGCACTGCTTCTTCATCAGCCACTGTGGCGTCGTCTTCAATGTCCATGAGAACGCTGTTCTGCAAATCATCAAGCAGGTCAGCTTCTAAAAGGTCAAACCCATCTGCATCATCAATGTTCTCAAGAGAACCTTCAACGTCATCATTCGAGCTAAAGAGATCAAACATTGACCCGACAACCGCTGCGGCGGCTATGGCAGACAGAGCGAGCAAAACAAACATTACCATTCCCCCAGGGCACACACGTTAAGCGAAAAATTTAGTCTGAAGTACTGGTTAACGCAACCTAAGGGTGCCCAAACTCAAAAGGCCGCCCCTGTTCGAGGGCGGCCTTTCCAACTTCTAAAACCGTTTGGCTTACGCCATTGCAGCTTGTGCCTTTGTGACGATCGCACCGAATGCTTCGGGCTCATTCACGGCCAGATCGGCGAGGACTTTGCGGTCTACTTCGATACCGGCAAGGTTCAAACCGTTGATGAAACGGGAATATGTCAATGTCTCGTCGATGGAGCGAACAGCAGCGTTGATACGCTGGATCCACAAAGCGCGGAAGTTACGCTTACGATTGTGACGGTCACGTGTTGCGTATTGGTTCGCCTTATCGACGGCCTGACGCGCAACTTTGAATGTATTGGAACGACGGCCATAATAGCCTTTTGCCTGATCCGTTACTTTCTTGTGACGACGATGAGTGACTGTACCACCTTTAACTCGCATATCAGATCTCCTTAGCGCGCGTAGGGCATCATGGACTTGATGATTTTCTCATCAGCCGCACAAAGCGTTGTTGTACCGCGCGCGTTGCGCAGGAACTTGTTGGAGCGTTTGATCATGCCGTGGCGTTTGCCGGCTTGGCCAGCAAGTACGCGGCCAGTCGCCGTTACTTTGAACCGCTTTTTGCAGCTCGATTTTGTCTTCATCTTGGGCATTTCCATCTCCTCTTAGGGTCGGTTGAAAGCGCGACTCGGCATGCCACTTAAGCCGGACGCGCAGCTAGAATGGGCTGAGTAGCCCAGAGGTCGTTTTATGGCAAGAGATAAAGCAGTTAGTTGATGTACTGGCCAACCACTTTGACGAACACATCCGGAATATCCCCAAGGGCATATCCACCTGGTTGCTGCTGGATCGCCAGAACAATCAAACCACCCGCCAACATGATGGCAATCGCGGCAGCACGTGGCACGCGTTCATCCGCAAGCGCGCCCATTACGGACGGAATTGAAAACCCACCAACTACAAGGCCGATGACCAACATCAGATCAGGATCCATACTCATCACCCCAAAACGTTACGTTATGGAAATGTTACTCCGAAGAGCCCGCCAGAATCAAACTTTCGTCGCAGGGTGCCACACGCAAAATGTTTGTGCTGCCTGGTGTGTTGAACGGCACACCGGCTGTTACGACAACCATATCGCCCCTGGACGCAAGGCCAGAGCTTGTCGCGGCGCGAATGGCTTCGAGAACCGCTGTCTTGAAACGATCCACAACTCTGACAGTCATCACACAAGTTGTGCCCCAGCTCAGCGCGAGGCGACGCACGGTGTTGATGTCACTGGACAGCACGATGATTGGCACACGCGGACGTTCACGCGATGTCAAAAGCGCTGTGGTGCCAGACTGTGAATAACAACAAATTGCTTTAATATCAGCAGTTTCTGCGATTTCACGGGCAGCTGCAACAATACCGTCGGCCACTGTGCGGCCTGACGTTTTGCGGCTGGCTTCGATGATTTCCGTGTAGGTCGGGTCTGCTTCGACCTCGATCGCGACGTTGTTCATTGTCGTCACCGCCTCAATCGGGAACGATCCTGCGGCGGATTCAGCGGACAACATCACGCCATCGGCGCCTTCATAAATGGCGGTCGCCACGTCGGACACTTCGGCGCGGGTTGGCATCGGGCTGTCGATCATGGATTCAAGCATCTGTGTCGCAACGATCACAGGTTTGGCCGCCGCACGGCATTTGCGGACCAGCTGTTTCTGGATCGGCGGCACATTTTGCACGGGCAATTCAACACCCAGATCACCACGGGCAACCATGATGCCGTCAGATACAGCAAGGATATCATCAAAAGATGTCACCGCTGTCGGCTTTTCGATCTTGGACATCAACGCTGCGCGACCCTTTGCAAGCTTACGGGCTTCTTCCACGTCAGCAGGGCGCTGCACGAATGACAGCGCGAGCCAGTCAACGCCGAGTTCACACACGAATTCCAGATCTTTACGGTCTTTTTCGGACAAAGCAGCGAGAGGTAGAACCACGTCAGGCACGTTCACGCCCTTGCGGTTGGAAATGGTTCCAGCAACCAAAACTTCGCAATCCGCAAAGTCGCGGCCGCAATCTTTAACGCGCAATTTAATTTTGCCATCGTTGACCAACAGGTGCGCACCTGGTTCCAGCGCGTCGAAAATTTCTTTGTGCGGCAGTTGAACACGGTCTTTGGTGCCCGGCGCATCATCAAGATCAAGGCGGAACGCCTGACCGACCACCAAATCTTCACCGTCGTCATTGGCAAACACACCCACGCGCAGCTTGGGACCCTGAAGGTCCGCAAGGATGCAAATCGGGCTATTCAGGTCTTGCTCGACCTGACGGATGATTGCGTGGCGGACTTTGATTTCGGCGTGGTCACCATGGCTCATGTTCAGGCGGAACACGTCTGCACCCGCTTCGTGCAAGGCACGGATCATTTTATAATCGTCGGACGCTGGTCCGAGAGTGGCGATAATCTTAACGTTGCGATCGCGTTTCATGGTGATATTCCTCGTGTTCTGCGGCAGGCGTTATTTAACAGTTACCGCTAACGGCTTTTCGCCTTATAGCGGATTTCCAACCCACTACAACTGCCCACAACCGGATGATGCAAAGATGACAGATCAGCCCTACGTCCCGTTTCATGTCCATGGTAGTGAGAGGTCTTCGCGCTGGTTGGTCACGTGCGATCACGCGGCCAACACGGTCCCGCCATGTGTAGGGGGTGGATCGTTGGGCCTTCCGGACACTGACATGAACCGCCACATCGCCTACGATATCGGGGCTGCGGGTATGACGCTCGCATTGGCTGATGCGTTAAATGCGCCTGCGGTTCTTTCGAATTTTTCAAGAATGGTGATTGATCCCAATCGCGGGCTGAATGATCCGACACTTTTGATGAAGCTTTATGACGGGTCTGTCATTCCCGTAAACCGAACGGCGGATGCCGCGGAAAAAGCGCGCCGTGTGGATGCCTTTTATGCGCCCTACCACAACGCCTACGCAGACTTGGCCGCGCAGCAGGACGACACAGTGATCGTCGCACTGCACAGTTTTACGCCCCAATTAAAGGGGCGCCCGCATCGCCCTTGGCATATCGGGTTGCTGTATGCGTCAGACACGCGCCTTGCGATGCCGCTGCTTGATCTATTGCGCGATGAAAGCGACCTGTGCGTTGGCGACAATGAACCCTACGTCGGCCACCTGCCCGGGGATGCGGTTGATCGCCATGCCCTACAAACCGGACGCGCGAATCTGTTAATCGAAGTACGCAATGATCTGATCGAAACGCCTGCACAGCAACTTGCATGGGGACAACGGCTCGCCCCGATCCTGACACACGCATTGGAGAGAATGGATGCCTGATATCGACGCACAGACCCAGATCGAGCTTGAGGCCGCAGCATTCCGCCGGTTGCAAAAACACCTCATGGAAGACCGCACAGACGTGCAAAACATCGACATGATGAACTTGGCTGGGTTCTGTCGCAATTGCCTGAGCCGATGGTATCAAGAGGCCGCAGCCGAGCGCGGGATCGAGATGACCAAAGACGAAGGCCGCGAAGCGTTCTACGGCATGACCATGGCGCAATGGAAATCAGACTATCAAACGGACGCGACGCCTGCGCAGGATGCCGCGTTTTCAAAAGCCTTTGACGCAAATGTAACCAAACGCGAAGACTGAAACGAAAATAGCCGCCGTGATGGTGTCACAGCGGCCATTCTTAAACTTTGCAAGACTTAGTAAACGTCGCCGCCATCCACGCGTTTGGAAAATGCGGTTTCCCCGCCAGCGGCCAGCAACTTGGCCTGCGCGACCCAGTCATCCCGTGTCACGCGCCCCTTGAACCCTTCAAGGTTGGCATCTACCCATGCGACTTCGTCGTCAGTCCAATTGGCGATCTGATCGAAATGCCAAAATCCGAGACGGTTGCAAAGGGCTTCCATTTTCGCGCCGATGCCTTTGATCTTCTTGAGGTCATCCGCCATGCCATCAAGCGGGGCATCTAATGTGCGGGGTGTGACGCCCTCATCCGTGCCCTCAACCACACCGTCGCCATCAAAATCAGTTGCCGGCGCGGCAACAGCGGCCGTAACGGGCGCTGGTGCAGCTGTGTCGATATCTGCCTGCATTGCTGCGATACGCGCGTCTTTGTCGGCGTGTTTGGCCTGACATGCGTCAAGCTGTGCCCGAAGGCGGTCAACCTCGCTTGTGTCGACCGTGACCTCTGCGCGACGGCCCCAGATAATCCAGCCTGCAATCAAACCGACCAATGCTGCCAGCGCCAGAAGCACCCAGATTTCGGCCAGAAGGAATCCCCACTCTTCAAACATAATACTTTTCCTTTTTCACATTTTGGCTGGCTTATTCAGACCAGATGATCTCGGTCCGGCGATTGGTTGCGCGGCCTTCTTCGGTTTCGTTACTGGCAAGCGGACGGGACTGGCCAAAGCCTGTCGCGGTCATAGCCGTTTCCGGAATGCCACGGGCGATCAGCGCATTGCGAACGCTGTTGGCGCGGTTTTCACTCAGAATCTGGTTGCTGATCTCGGATCCGGTGTCATCGGTGTGACCCCCTACCTCAAGCGTCAAACCACCCTCGTCCACGCAGCGCTGTGCGATAGCCGTTAGCGTGTTGATGGCGCGAATAGACTTGGCATCAAGACGGGCGGAACTAGACAGGAAATTCACACCAGTGGTTTCAAGCGCGCGGGTAGTTTGATCAGTGCAAATCGTGGCCACAGGCGCAAATGTCAAAATCGGGAGCCAGTTGCCAAACTGGAACCGTTCGCGGTTCAACGTCGCCTGATTGGTCCGGATCGCTCCTGTTTCTGGCAAGTCTCCAAGGGGCGTAACCGAAAACGCAATGTCCCCTGGAAGCCGCGCCGCGAGGTCGGCCGCAACAAGATCGGCGTCCACACCGGGTGACAGAACCATATCAAGCGTCGATTGTTCGCCATTGGTGGCGAACGACAGCTTTTCGGTTTCGGACAGGTATTCGGACGCGAGCGTCAGGAACGACACATCAGACGGACCATCAGCAGCGCCCAGCGCGACCGTTGGATCACCGTCAATTTTAGAAAGGCCCATGGCGCCTGCGACAAGGTCAGCTGTCAGATCACTGGGCAATTTGCCCGCCACAGCGCCACCTATTGCGGCATCATATGAAACGGACCAATCTGCGGGCGTACCATCATCAAGGTAAGTGAAGGTTTGCTCAACCTCAACGCCGGATGCGGCGGACAATGCGTCTTCGATCGCGGCGTCAACATCAGGTGTGCTGGCGATCCCTGTCAGGATGATCTTGTCTACTGTGACCTGCAAAGACCCCTGTTCCAACAAACCAAGGGCCGCGACACCTGCCGCAGCATTGGTTGCAAAGGCGCCAGTGTCATCACCAATAAAAGCGGCCTCCCCTGTTTGGGTCAACGTCGCACCATCAGGCGCGGCCACTGTGAAATCCGCAGGGTATTTGCCTGTCGCGGTGGCCGCCGCGCCATCATAGTCCATTGTCATCATGAACGGCGTGCCATCGTCATAGATCGAAATGTCTGTTGAGCCTGTAAAGCCCGCAGGCAACGCAGCCATCAAGGCTTCGGCCTGCGCGCGACCGTCAGGGGACGCAGACCCCGTTAGCATCACGTCCGTATCAATGATCGTCAATTCACCCTCAACCAATTCATCGAGGGCATCCATTCCCGTTACGGCAACAGCTGGCCAGCCATCCACGCCAGCAATCGTCGCCTCAACAATGTCGGAGGTGTCGACGCCGTCATAGCGGTCAGACACCAATGATGCGGCCATGCCTGACGGGAACTTACCTGTCGCGGTGGCGCCCGCATCATCATTTGTGAGGGTCAGACGCAGCGGCGTGCCGTCATCCTCGACCTCAATCATATTTGCTAGCGTATAGCCCTCTGGCAGGTCCGCAAGGGATGCTAGAACTGCGTCAAGGTCGCGCGGGTTGACGGCAAGGCCAGTGATGGTCAGATCGCGGCCCGAAAGGGTCATTTCGCCCGTCTTGAGTGTGCCAATCGCGGTGTAGGCCTGCGCCGCAACGCTCGTCCATTCGTCGTCAGGCGAGCCTGTGGACAGGTCCAAACCAGCCGCAAGATCACCTGCCACTACGGCAAGATCAGCGCGTGCGGCCTCGCTCGGAATGGCGCCAGTCAGGGTTGTATCACCACTTTGTGTGCGGGTTGCCGCCACGGCAAATGGGTCAGCGACAGGCAGGATTTCCACAGCGTCCATATTGACGACGCGGCGGCCTTGCACGTCTTCGAGCGCGGCCTGAAGACTGTCGAATTCGGCTTGGTCCTGAACGATGCCCGACGCCGTAATGTCGCGGCCCGATACGGAGGTTTCGATTGCATGGATCGCGGTGCCTGCCACCGTCTGCGCGCGGGTCGTGACCTCTGCTTGCATCCGTTCAGCCTGATTGCCCGAGCCATACCAGCCAAGACCACCCACACCCGCCGCCAGAACGACACCACCTAACAATTTACGCACACCCAAATCCCCGCTTAACTACTATTTCCAAAAATAGAGGCTAAAATCAGGTGGTTTTGCAAGTTGATTGTCTGTGTTGGGGGTCAGACGGCGACTTTGCGGCTTTCATCAAGGTAGATTTCACGCAGCCGTCCGGCGACCGAACCGGGGGTCCCAGTGCCCACCGCTGTGCCATCAATTTCAACCACGGGCATGACGAACATGGATGCAGACGTGATAAACGCCTCATCCGCGTCCTGCGCTTCCTCGATCGTGAAACTGCGTTCTTCGACCTTCATCTGTGCCTCACGCGCGAACCGCAGAACTGCGGCGCGTGTAATCCCATGGAGGATTTCTGTGCCCAGATGACGGGTGACAATCGTGTCACCCTTTACGATGTAGGCGTTGTTTGATGTGCCTTCGGTAACGGCACCGTCTTCGACCATCCACGCATCATCACAGCCCGCAGCTTTCGCCATCATCTTACCCATGGACGGATAGAGAAGTTGAACAGTTTTGATATCGCGACGGCCCCAGCGTTGATCCTCAATCGAAATGATCTTGAGGCCCTTTTGCGCCATCGGGCTATCAGCCATGCCTGGTTTGTTCTGGGTGAACAGCACCAGCGTCGGCTTAACGTCCGCCGAAGGATAGGCAAAATCGCGATCCCCCGCGCTGCCACGGCTGACCTGAAGATAGATCATGCCATCGGTGATATCATTGGCGCGGACCAGTTCACGGTGGATTTCCAGAAGATCATCGAACGCGTCCGGCTTTTGCATATCCAATTCGTTCAACGACCGTTCCAGACGTTTGGCATGACCTGCAAAATCGATCAGCTTACCGCCTAGCACAGACGTAACCTCATAAACGCCATCGGCCATCAGAAAGCTGCGATCAAAAATAGAAATCTTGGCGTCTTCTTCAGGCAGATAGTCGCCATTTACGTAAACTGTGCGGCTCATGTCATTATCCCCAGAGGCTTGCGACGGGTGGGTGTACGCCGTCTTCGTCAAAAATAAGTGGTTGGTCGCGGTCTTCGGCCAGAAGAAGCGGGCCGTCAAGGTCTACGACCTGCGCACCTTGGGCCACAATCGTCGCAGGTGCCATCGCAAGGGATGATCCGACCATGCAGCCAACCATCACGGCGTACCCTTGCGCNCGCGCGGCGTCATTCAATTTCAACGCCTCGGTCAGACCGCCAGTTTTATCGAGCTTAATGTTCACCATATCGTATTTGCCCTTAAGCCCCGCAAGTGTTGCAGTGTCATGGCAAGATTCATCGGCGCATACGGGCAGCGGGCGTGCGATTTCACCTAGCATATCGTCGTGGCCAGCAGGCATTGGCTGTTCGACCATCGTCACACCAAGACGGATCAGATGCGGCGCGAGGTCCGAATACACATCAGCCGTCCAGCCCTCATTCGCGTCAACGATGATTTCGGATTTTGGCGCACCAGCGCGCACAGCCTCGAGGCGGGCCATGTCATCGGGTGTCCCCAGCTTGATTTTAAGCAGCGGTCGATGCGCGTGTTTCGCCGCAGAGGCACGCATGTTTTCAGGAGTATCGAGAGACAGCGTAAACGCGGTGATGCAGGGTTTGGGGGCGGGAACGCCGATCAAATCCCAGACGCGTTTGCCCGCGGTCTTTGCCTCGTGATCCCACAACGCACAATCAACAGCGTTACAGGCCGCACCCGCCGTCAGCAGATCATACAGATCATCGCGCGTCACATCCGCAGGCAGACCCGCGATCTGATCGGCCACAGAGTCCATCGTTTCATCGTAGCGCGCATAGGGAACGCATTCGCCCCAACCGACAACACCGTCCCGTTCGATTTTCACCGTCAGAACTTTGGCCTCGGTCCGCGACCCGCGAGAGATGGTAAACACCTCCGCGAGCTGGAACACATCTTGAGTGACAGTAGTGGTCATAGTGCAGCGAGGGCATCAACCAAGCGACCCGCGCCNTGGCGGAACGGATCAACCGCCGGAAGACCCATGCGGTCTTCGACTTCCTTTAGGTAGGCGTTCGCGTCACCTTCGGACAAATGCTGCGTGTTTACCGAAATGCCGATCACCTGAACATCAGGGTTCACAACGCGCGCAACCTGCAAAGACAGTTCGCNCAACGCTTCTAGCGATGGCAGATCGTATGTTGGCAAACCGCGCATGTGCGTGCGTGTCGGTTCGTGCGCCAACACCAAAGCGTCGGGTTGTCCGCCATGGATCAGCGCCATAGTCACACCGGAATATGACGCGTGGAACAGACTGCCCTGCCCCTCAATGTGATCCCAGTGGTCCTCATCATTGTCGGGTGTCAAATATTCAATCGCACCTGCCATAAAGTCCGCAACAACCGCGTCCAACGGCACACCGCCACCTGTAATCAGGATACCCGTCTGACCCGTTGGGCGGAACGTCGATTTCATGCCACGCTTTGCCATTTCGGCATCCATCGCGAGGCCCGTATACATCTTGCCAACGGAACAATCAGTGCCAACCGCAAGGCAACGCTTGCCCGTACGCTTANGCCCGTTTGCAATCGGATAGGCTGTGGATGGGACACGCACATCATGCAACGTGCGGCCAGCGACACGCGCCGCAGACACAAGATCGTCTTCGTCACGCAGCAAGTTGTGCAATCCGGAGGCGAGGTCGTATCCCATCTGCAAGGCTTCGATCAGGACGTCCTTCCAAGCTTGGGAAATGATGCCGCCACGGTTGGCCACACCAATTACCAACGTCCGCGCGCCAGCATCCCATGCTTCTTGCAGTGTCAGATCATCGATCCCAACAGTCGTGCCACAAGCAGGCAGACGAAATTGGCCGACGGCGTTATCAGGACGCCAGTCTTTGATGCCTTGGGCAACTTTCGCAGCAAGAGCATCAGGCGCGTCACCGAGGAACAAAAGATATGGGGTGGGAATCATGGCAGCCTCCTATGGATTTTGGTCAATGTGCGAGAGAACAGTCGGGCATGTATGCCAAATTCGCCGCCTGATGTCGTTTTTTAAGTAAAATCGTGCACCTTTTATGACATGAGTGCAATATTTTCCCGCGCATTCTAGTTCTGTACCTGCGCATTCGCACTTGCAGCATGTTGCGCAATATTCTACCCCTCACGCCAACACATACGCAATTTCATTACGCACAGGATCGCTCATGTCATTCCGCATTCAACCCACGCCCGTCGCACGCCCAAACCGCTCCCAATTGTTTGGGCCGGGGTCCAACACCAAGCTCCATCCTAAAATGGCGGCAAGTGCGGCGGATGTAATTAACCTTGATCTGGAAGACAGCGTATCCTCATCAGACAAAGACACCGCGCGCGCCAATGTGATTGAGGCGATCAACACGCTGGATTGGGGGACAAAGACGTTGTCGGTGCGGATCAACGGGCTGGATACGCCGTATTGGTACCGCGATGTGGTCGATGTGCTGGAACTGGCGGGGGATCGGCTGGACCAAATCATGATCCCCAAGGTTGGATGCGCCGCTGATATTTATGCGGTGGATGCTTTGGTCACAGCGATTGAACGCGCCAAAGGGCGCACCAAACCCATCGGGTTTGAGGTCATTATCGAATCCGCAGCAGGCATCGCCCACGTTGAGGAAATCGCCGCGGCGTCGCCCCGTATGCAAGCGATGAGCCTTGGTGCCGCCGATTTCGCGGCCTCAATGGGGATGCAGACAACAGGCATCGGTGGAACGCAGGAAAACTACTACATGCTGCACGGTGAGGCGCGGCATTATTCCGACCCATGGCACTGGGCGCAAACGGCGATTGTTGCGGCCTGTCGCACCCATGGCGTTTTGCCAGTGGATGGTCCGTTCGGAGATTTTACAGATGATGAAGGGTACCGCGCGCAGGCCCGTCGGTCTGCGACATTGGGTATGGTTGGTAAATGGGCCATCCACCCCAAGCAGATCGCACTGGCAAATGAGGTGTTCACACCGTCCGAGGAGGCCGTTGCCGAGGCGCGCGAAATCTTGGCCGCTATGAAAGAAGCGACCGACCGCGGCGAAGGGGCTACCGTCTACAAAGGCCGTTTGGTGGACATTGCATCCATCAAGCAAGCCGAGGTGATCGTGAAGCAGTCCGAAATGATTGCCGGATAACCGCCTGTTTTAGGGCAGGACCGACGTCACGTCATTGCAAAGCCCGCCCCGCCGACATTATATCGGTTCCAATAGCTATTGGAGCCGACCGACATGACCAACTACCTCGACTTTGAAAAGCCGCTGGCCGAAATCGAAGGCAAAGCCGCCGAACTACGCGCGCTGGCCCGCCAGAACGAGGAAATGGACGTTGAGGCAGAGGCCCAGGCTCTCGATAAAAAGGCCGCTAAGTTGTTGGAGACGCTTTATGCTGATCTGACGCCTTGGCGCAAATGCCAGATTGCGCGCCATGCAGACCGTCCGCACTGCAAAGATTATATCGAAGCCCTGTTCACAGAATACACGCCGCTGGCCGGGGATCGCAATTTTGCGGACGACCATGCGGTGATGGGCGGTTTGGCCCGTTTTGAGGGCAAGCCTGTGATGGTCATCGGCCATGAAAAGGGCAATGACACAAAATCGCGGATTGAACGAAATTTCGGAATGGCCCGCCCAGAAGGCTACCGTAAAGCGATCCGCTTGATGGACATGGCCGACCGGTTTGGCCTTCCTGTCGTGACACTTGTGGACACGCCCGGTGCCTACCCCGGCAAAGGCGCCGAAGAACGCGGCCAATCCGAAGCGATTGCGCGATCCACACAGAAATGCCTACAAATTGGCGTGCCTTTGGTCAGCGTCATTATTGGCGAAGGCGGATCGGGCGGGGCTGTGGCATTCGCAACGGCCAATCGCGTCGCGATGCTGCAACATTCNGTCTATTCNGTGATCTCACCCGAGGGCTGTGCATCAATCCTGTGGAAAGACGCCGAGAAGATGCGCGAAGCGGCTGAGGCGTTGCGCCTGACAGCGCAGAACCTCAAGGAACTGGGCGTGTGTGATCGCATCATCGACGAACAGACCGGCGGCGCGCATCGCCACAAAAAGGCGGCCATCGATGGCGTGGGCAAAGCAATTTCCGGCATGATCGCTGAACTCAGCGGTAAATCCCCCGAGGCATTGCGCAATACACGGCGTCAAAAATACCTCGACCTTGGCAGCAAGGGTCTCGCGGCTTGATCCGAACCGGCATCGCTTTGTTGTTGTCCGCGCACGCGGCGGCGGCGGGCGGGCTGATGGAACGCACGGTGACCTTTGGCGCGCTGGCCTATGATGACGTAGAGGCCCCGATCTATGTGGGCGAACGTCACCCCGCGGTCGTGTCGAACAATATCGAATACGGGCTAGGCCCTGAGGGTGTGCAGAATGGCTGGGATATCGTGCCTGCCATCGTCGACATCCGCGACGCGCAAGTGATTGTGACCTACCCCGAAACTGTCAGTGGCACGTTTCCTGTGGCGGGGTTCAACGGATATGTGTTGGATTTTCTGACCGACTGCGTGTTGTTTAATGGCGCGGCGCAAGATTTGGAAAATTCCACAGCCGTGCTGCGCGACGGGGCGGTGTTTGTTGAAGGGTCGAAGCTGTACGTCGATCTGTCCGGGCAGGATTTCGGACCGCAGACGTTTATCGTGGTGGACGTAGATGTGGCCGACTGCCCGCTGAGTTAATCGGATAAATCGGCAACAACAGTCACGCTGGCGACAAGCGATCCAACCATAGCCATAACAACGCGGTTGCCTTTATCCTGCGTTTTGTCTGCCTCGAACCATCCAACAACATGAAAATCACTGCCTTCTTCAACGCCGCCGTGTGAACGCGCCGCATCCGTGCCCATATCACCAAGCGGCGCAAGGAGCGGGGTGATCCTGTCAGTAAAACCGTCTAGTTCGACCGAAAAATGCCCGGCTGCAGTGCTACGGCCCTCAAGCGTGCAAACACGCAGCGATAATTCTGAAATTTCGCCCCAAGTTGCGGTAAAGCGATCGTCAAATACGATAGCTGCGCCGCCCTCAGTGACGCGCGCATCGCGTTCAACATTGTCATAAACGCCTACGTCGCGGCCAATACCTTCAAACGGCGTAGCACCTGCCGAAGCATAAGGAATGCAATGATCGCGAAGCGCTGTCGCCAGCAAATCTTCATCGCTGACATAACGCCAATCATTAAAAACCCAAACGGCTACCGAAGCGACCAATGAGCCTGTTGCCAGCCCTAAAACCTTCGCTACCACATCCGTTCCTTCGCATGTTCCGCATAGCCGTCATCATAGGTTCGCGCGTCAAATTCAGCGACTTGTTCCTTGATGAGGTCACCCGCGCTCGGCAGGCCTTCGGTTGCGTCACTGGTCCACAATTCTGATCGCATGATCGCCTTGGCGCATTGAAAATATGCCTCACCTACGGTGATAACGATCACAGATTTGGGGTGTTTTCCGTTTTGTTCAAAAGTACCCGTGACCGTCGGATCATCGGACAATACGGCCGTGCCATTCACGCGGATGACGTTGGATGATCCAGGCACCATGAACATCAGGCTGACACGCCCGTCGCGCACGATGTTGCGCAAGCTGTCGATGCGGTTGTTGCCACGCCAATCGGGCAGGTGCAGCGTCGTATCATCTATCAGGCGCACCACAGGTCCGACATCGCCGCGCGGGGAACCATCAGTGCTCTCGGGCCCGACGGTTGTCAGCACGCAAAAGCGCGCCGTCTTGATCCATTTGGCGTAATGCGGGGTCAGACGCTGCACGACCTTGCGCAGGGAATTGGGCACGGCGGCGTCATAAAGCGCCTCAAGCGCGTCGATATTATCGATTGTTTTCATGTTTCAATCGCGGTGAACCCCGCCTCGCGCATCAGGTCGTTGGATTTGGTTTCGACGGATGTTTCCAGCTGTTTCATAAATTCGTTCAGCTCAAGACCCGCCGGAATGCGCGGCAGAAACTCAATCACCGCGACGCCCGGTTTGCGGTAAATGCCCCGCTTGGGCCAGAACACCCCGACGTTGGCAGCCACTGGCACGCAATCTTGGCCGAGTTCTTTATACAAAACGCCCGTACCAATTTTGAAGGGCGCTTTGACACCCGGCGCGATGCGCGTGCCTTGGGGGTAGATAATCAGCTGACCGGGGAACAAACGCCCTGCCGCGACATCTGCAACCATCTTCTTGATGGCATTGCCGCGCTTGCCGCGTTTGACGGGGATACATCCCACGCGCAGACCCATTTGGCCCACGACAGGCGCATATTTCAGTATATCCTTCATGATGAAACGGCCTGCTGGAATTTGGCTGTAGACCATCAGCACGTCTAGAAAAGATTGGTGTTTGGCGGCGATCAAAACCTCATCCTGCGGGGGGATGCCGCGCACTTCGCAATTTAGCCCGATCATCCAGCGCGCGAACCACATCACGAACCACGTATAGGACCGGCAACAAAAGATCGCCGCTTTGCGCGATATGATGGCGGGGATCGCAAACACGATGCCCCACACGAAGATCATGGCATACATCACTATGATAAAGATCAGGGATCGCACCCATTGAATGGCGTAGGTCATGATTGCTCCTGNAACGTGCGTAGCGCGGCTTGCCGTGTGGCGACAAAAGCCACAAGTGCGGCAAGGATCGGAATGGTCAGCGGCCAAAGCCAATGCCAACCCTGAAACCCCAGCCCCGTAAGAAACCCGCCCGCCGCATCTGCACTTGGCAGAAGCAACACCGCGAGGGTGCCTATCA
>JGI26260J51721_1000599_pt1 | contig 16035 bp, 18 predicted proteins | sample SaaInlV_120m_DNA_4_FD_51721 | JGI IMG/M metagenome (IMG submission 51721)
GTTAAAGCCTTTGATGTAGGGGTACTGGAACTGAGCACCCATCAAGAACATGACGATACCGACCGGAATAACCAGCAAAGCGAGCTGCTGATACCATGTCGTCGGGCGCACGCCGGTTGCTTCCTGAACGACGTCCGCGCGACGGCGCACGATACGGATTAGAACAAGGCTGGCGATAAGGATCGCGCCAAGCAGAACCCAGTTCATGACTGCAGACCCCAAGAAACCGTTTTCAAACACGATACCGGGGACATAAACACCACGATTAGTCACAGCTACGCTGTCAAAAACTGCCATACTTGCGTCACCGCCAACCTTAAAATCGCGGGGTTGAGGCATACTTTCGGTCATCAACGCAAAGATCGCAATGATCCACAAAAGGAGCGGCACGTTGCGGAAGCCTTCAACGTAGACGGCCATCAACTGGCTGACGACCCAGTTTTTCGACAGGCGCAAGACACCCGCAATCACACCAAGGATGGTCGCCAGAAGACAACCAAGGAACGCGACGAGAACCGTGTTCAGGATGCCGACCATAGCGGCCTTACCGTGCGAGGATTGCGACGTATATTCGATCAAACGCTGGTTGATGTCATAACCCGCAGGCTGGGTCATGAAGCCAAAATCGAAATCCTTGCCCAATGCGGACAGGTTCTGGATCGTGTTGTTCACGAGCCAATAAAGACCCATCAATACTAGAATCATGGCAATCACTTGGATGGTGATCGACCGGTAGCGGGTATCATAAATAAGCTGGCTGAGTTTAAAGCCTTTTTTCGGCGCGACATTGGGTGTCGACATCCGTGGATCATCTAGCATCGTCATCTGCAAAATCCCTTGCCCTGCCAGGCGATTTGAAAACATCTATGGGCCGGTTTTCCGACTTCGTATCTTCAGGTTTATTCTTAGTGTTTAGGTATGCGAAAGGGCGCGATCATTTCTGATCGCGCCCAATTCTAAGTGTTTAGCGGAACGGTGGGGAGTAGATCAGACCACCTTCAGTCCACATGGCGTTCAGACCACGTGCAAGACCGATTGGTGTGTTTTCACCAATGTTCTTTTCAAACAGCTCACCGTAATTGCCGCCAACCATAATAGCATTCTTGGCCCAGTCAGCGTCGAGACCGAGCATCGCGCCCAGTTCACCTTCGGTGCCCAAGAGACGGTTGATCTCTGGATTGTTTGTGCCAGCAGACAGTTCTGCGATGTTTGCAGATGTCACACCCAGCTCTTCAGCTGTGATGAGTGCATTCAGCGTCCAGCGCGCTATATCACCCCATTCGTTGTCGCCGTGGCGAACGAGTGGGCCAAGTGGCTCTTTGGAAATAATTTCTGGAAGCAGAACGTGGTCACCTGGTGCTTCGAATGTTGCACGTGTCGCAGCCAAGCCGGATGCGTCTGTCGTGTAAACGTCACATGCGCCAGCAAGGTACTGCTGCTGTGCTTCTGCATTTGTTTCGATTGGCACTGGTTCATAAGAGATGTTGTTGGTCCGGAAGTAGTCGGCCAAGTTCAGCTCTGTTGTTGTGCCTGTCTGAATGCAGACTGTTGCACCATCGAGATCTTTCGCAGAGGACACACCGAGATCACGAGGAACCATGAAGCCTTGGCCGTCATAGTAGTTAACGCCAACGAATGTGAACTTGAGGTCAACATCGCGGGAGAATGTCCACGTGGTGTTGCGTGCCAGCAGATCGATCTCGCCGGAAGCGAGCGCTGTGAAGCGTGTCGAGCCTGTTGTTGTAACAAATTCGACAGCCATAGGGTCACCGAGAACGGCAGCAGCAACAGCGCGGCAAATGCCTACGTCAAAGCCACCCCAAACGCCATTGGCGTCAGGTACAGCAAAACCGGTCAGACCAGTTGTTACACCACAGTTCAGCGTGCCGCGCGCTTTGACGTCGTCAAGCGTGCCAGCGAAACCTGCACCGGCAGCAAGACCAGCAACGGTCAGCGCGCCGAGGAATACTGATTTTTTCATTTAAGATACCTCTTCCTGAGTTTCCCCGCGTGAGCCGCAGGGATTTTATTGTTTGTCCTGTTGGACAAGGCGATACAACGCAGGTGAACCTGCGCAAGTGCATACAGTGGAAGGAATCACCGTCGTACGTCAAGGGTACCATTTTGAGAACCGCCGTGAATCATGAGGTTTTTTTGCAATGCAAACCAGTGCGTTTGCAGTCGAATTAACTTTGTGGCCCAAACTCTGCCAAAAAGTAGAAATCTGCAGCATGATTGAAAGCTAATCTTTTGATTTCAGAGACTTGTTCGGCATCCTCATCCGTGCCCCAATGCTCGGCTTGCCACTTCTCGTCGATCCGCGACAGCGCCCAGGCGTCTTTCGCACTAAGACGACGTTGCGTAACCGCGTACGCCAGGACAAGGGAGCCAGACATCGCAATTAAATCGTGTAGCGCAGCAATTTCGAACGCAGTCGCATTCTTAAGCGGCTGATGAAGCGCCGTTAGCGCGTCTTCGGGCTGCATTATCGGCATAATCCCAACGGTAACGGCAAGGCGCGCATTATAAGTTTCATCCACCCAATCCAACAAAGAATCCCACGCGGAATTCTGTCGTTCAACCAGTTCAGCGGGACCGTGTGCACGGTAGCACAACAGATCGCTACCCCCGTAGGCCGCGAGCATATTAACCACTTCGTCAATTTGCACAGCGACCTTATCGATGGCTGCATTCGCTGATCTGGTGAAGGGCATAACGGTCGGGTCAATCACCCCGTCAACCACGGCCCATTCGTCGGCAATCGCCTGCGCCATCGCGTGGGTCGGCACGATCATCGGGGCCTTCGCAGGTGTCTTTACCGCGCGGGAATCAAGACGGATGGCAAAGCCACCATCTTCTTGAACAACACCCACATCTGTCCAAAATCTTTTTGCAGCCCAAGCACTCACATCAAAACCCTCACAGCAGTCCTTCAAATGGCTTATCGGGGGCGTGATTTTCGGCCCAACCAAAGAAGCTCCATGAATTTTCCATGTGGGGTGGCAGGGATGCTTTGATCCAGAGTTCTTTGCCCGTCTCGGGGTGTTCAATACGCAAAGACCGCGCGTGCAGGTGCAATTTGCGCCCAATCTCTTCGCCCATGCCAGCGCCCCAACCGTCACCGGGGTTGTCTTGCACGGATGCGGTGCCGTATTTTCCATCGCCAATAATCGGATGCCCAATTTCAGCCATATGCGCGCGCAATTGGTGCGTGCGACCCGTGACAGGCGTCAGCGCGACCCATGCGGTGCGATCCGCCAACGACGTCAGAACCGTATAGTTTGTCAGCGCGCGTTTCGCCCCGAAGGTTTTGTCGACGTCTTTAGGATGCACGCATTTCATCCGTTCGCTGTCTCCCTTGGCACCGTGCCCACCCTGTTTGACCAGCCCGTATTTGATCGACCCGAGCTTGGGGATCGGTACACCAGCGACCAAGGCCCAGTAAATCTTCTCAGTGTTGCGGTGGCGGAAGGCGTCGGTCAAGGATTTCGCGGCCATGCGTGTGCGCGCAAGGATTAGAACACCGGATGTGTCTTTGTCCAAACGGTGCACAAGGCGCGGTTTTTCATCATAGCCGAACTTCAACGCCTCAGCGAAACCATCAACGTGGCGGGTTTGTTTGCTGCCGCCTTGTGTCGGCAAACCGGCGGGTTTATTCAGCGCGATCACGTGGTCGTCTTTGTAAATCACGCAACCTTGGATCAGCTCAATATCGGACTTCTTCATGTCACGCGGGCGGTTATCGACCTCGTCCGCGTCGGGCAGTGGCGGGATGCGAACGGATTGACCTACTTCGACACGGGTGTTGGATTTCACCCGACCACCGTCAACGCGGATTTCGCCCTTGCGGCACATCTTTTCGATGCCGCCCTGTTGCAGATGCGAAAAGCGCCGCTTGATCCAGCGATCAAGGCGTTGATCGCCCTCATCCGGTCCGATTGTCAGGTTTTGAACGCGGCTCATGCCAGCAGTCCCCTCATGATGAAAATGCCAGCGATCAGCGCGGCAATGGATAAAACAACGGATGCGATCACATAGATGGCCGCTTGGCCAACCTCACCGCGTTCGAATAATGTGTACGCCTCAAGCGAAAATGCCGAAAACGTCGTGAAGCCGCCCAAGATTCCCGTCATCAAAAACGGGTTCAGATGTGACAGCATTTTTTGCCCCAGATAAACAACGATCAACCCCATCAGAAACGACCCAATGATGTTGACGGCCAGCACGCCAATCGGGAATGCACCGGGACGCACCAAAGCCACGCCCACGCCGTAGCGGGCTGCGGCGCCAATGGCACCGCCAAGGGCGACTTGGATCACGGTTGGTATCATGGGCGCGTCATATGCGCATAGGGCACAGAGTCAACCTTTGCGCTTGTCGCGCAGCTTGGCAAAGTAATCGACGCGCTTCTTGAGTTCACGTTCAAACCCACGATCCACAGGGGTGTAATAGACGCCGCGTTTCATGTTGTCGGGGAAATAATTGGCCCCGCTGAACCCGTCTTCCGCGTCGTGATCATACGCGTAATCCTTGCCGTACCCGATGTCCTTCATCAGTGACGTCGCCGCGTTCAGGATATGTTTGGGCGGCGGTTCGGAACCTGTTTGCGTCGCCGCATTCATCGCCGCCTTATACGCCACATAAACCGCGTTCGACTTGGGGGCGAGCGCGAGATACGTCAACGCTTGCGCCAAGGCCAATTCCCCTTCGGGCGACCCCAGCCGTTCATACGTTTGCCACGCTTGCAGGCAGACATGCTGCGCCTGCGGGTCGGCCAACCCGATATCTTCCACGGCCATGCGGGTGATACGACGTGCCAGAAAACGCGGGTCCTCGCCGCCCTTTAGCATCCGTGCAAACCAATACAGCGCTGCATCAGGATCAGACCCGCGAACGGATTTATGCAAGGCACTGATCAGATTGTAATGTTCATCGCCCGACTTGTCATAGCGCGCCGCGCGTTTCATCAAGCGAGTCGTCAGCGCATCTGTGTCGAGTTTCCCGTCCACCTTCCACGCGGCGACCTGTTCGATCAGGTTAAGCAACGCACGACCGTCCCCATCCGCCATTTCCAGCAGATTTTCACGCGCGTGACCGTCCAATGGCAATTTGCGCGCGAGTTCCTGTTCTGCACGCTGCGCCATGCGTTCCAGATCCGCGAGAGACAGGCGTTCAAGCACCAACACTTGGGATCGCGACAGTACAGCGGCGTTCAATTCAAAACTGGGGTTTTCTGTGGTCGCGCCGACCAGCAAAATCGTGCCGTCTTCCATGTGGGGCAGAAACCCGTCTTGCTGGGCTTTGTTGAAGCGATGGATTTCATCCACGAACAACAAAGTACCTTTGCTATTGGCGCGCCGTATCTTTGCGGCCTCAAACACTTTGCGCAACTCGGGCACGCCTGTAAAAATCGCGCTGATCTGGATGAAATGTAAATCCGTTTCGTCCGCCAGCAGCCGGGCGATTGTTGTCTTGCCCACGCCGGGCGGCCCCCAGAAAATCAGCGATGACAATGATCCCGATGCCAGCATGACACCAAGAGGCGCTTCGGGGCCGAGGACCTGTTCCTGTCCGATGACTTCACCCAAGGTGCGCGGGCGAAGACGATCCGCCAATGGGCGGGGCGCGGTTTCGGGCACGGAAGCCCCTGTGTCGAACAGATCAGCCATAGGCCGACGTTACGCCCCTACCCTGCAATCCGCTAGTGCAACTGGTTGCCGAAATCGATCCAGACGGCCTGATAATCAATCCCGCCCATATTCATGTTGCGCCCTGCTGCTCCCATATCCAGCTTACAGCGCGNNGCCCAGCGGTGCCAATTCGACGGCAACAACGCGACCATCCGTCCGATGCCTTCAACGCGGGATGTGCNCAACATTTCCAGCACCAATTTCATCCGTACCTTTTGGCGCAGTGATGCAGGCAAGTCGGACACGATAAAACCGCGCGTGACTTCCCATGTGGCTTCATCAACAGGCGCGTCGTCAAACAAAAGATCCGTGGGAATAGACTCCAGCAGCCCGTTTTGCGCATCACGGATCATGTAAGAATATATNCCGCAGCGTGCTGTTGTCGGCGTCAGGCGAACACCTGCATAGACACGCCCCGCTTCGTGGACTGCGATCCAGCGCGATTGCGGCGTATCGTATTGGTCATATTCCATCCCCATCGTTTGGGGCAGATCCCACTGATTGTTGAGGATAAACGCATCACGGCGGGCACGTAGAATGTTGGCAAACAACTCTCCGTGGTTGTGAAGATTGGCGAATGAAAGGGCAGCAGATTCCATGGGGCCTCCTATGGTCCGGCAAAGCGGTCCAAGAACGTCACATCGGGTAGATCAGATGAGCCGGTAATCCTTCGCCCGCTGAATGGCCTCAGCGGTGGTGCGGGCAAGAAGGTTAGATCGCGCAGATGCGAGCCGCGCCTTAAACGCACTTTCCAAAATATTCAGTTTGGCGGCAGCGGCAGCATACCGGTGCCCCTCAGCGACGTACTTGAGTGCTTCGGCCTGAGCGGTGGTTAAAGTTGTCGGGGGTTCTGTTGCCTGATGCAGATCATTGGCGAGCGCTGCAAAGGCGGTAAATTCGCGGTCCGATCGGGAGGCAGACGCAATCGTATGTGATTGCATCGTCCCGATCGACACTGCCAACCCGAAGTTCATCCCGTAAGCCTTGGCCTTACCGAGGATGTTGAGGGGATCAAGCTGTTCAATCTCGCTCCACCGGGTTGTTCCGGTTTCACTAAACCCCCAAGCAATGATCGGATCACGCAGCGCGTAGGCTTCTTCGGTATAGGTGTCCGTCCAACCCTTCGGGTAGGTTTGATGATGCAACATCGGTAGGGCAAACCGGATGTGCAGGGCGTAAAAAACCCTTCGGGTGCGAGATGCGCCATGCGGGATGTTTGCAGATCAAGACGGCTCCGGACGGACATAAGAGGTTCAAAACCTTGGTTACTATAATTCAATCCTTACGTGCATATCGCGATTCTACAACACCTCAAAATAGAAAAAGCCCGATCGCTGAATGACCGGGCTTTGTCTGTAATACTTTGGTGTCGCTTATGCNTCGGCAGCGTCTTCGGCTGCTGTGCGGGCGTGGTCTGCCTTACCCTTCGCGTCAACATCGCGGTCGACGAATTCGATGATCGCCATCGGCGCCATGTCACCGTAACGGAAGCCCGCCTTGATAACGCGGACGTATCCACCCTGACGATCTTTGTAGCGTGGGCCCAAGATGTCGAACAATTTAGATACGTATTGATCCTGCTTAAGCTGCGCGTTCGCCTGACGACGGGCGTGCAAATCGCCGCGTTTCGCCAATGTGATCATCTTTTCGATGATTGGGCGCAGTTCTTTTGCCTTAGGCAATGTTGTTTTGATTTGCTCATGTTCGATGAGCGAGCCAGCCATGTTGGCCCACAAAGCCTTACGGTGTTCGTGGGTACGGTTGAGGCGGCGGTAGCCTTTTGCGTGACGCATGTGTCTTCTCCAATAATGTGCCCTCTACGGGCCGTTTTTGCTTTGTCTGGCAGCGGATGCGTGTCCGCTACTCTCATTGGGGCGTTAGTGCCCAGGGCCGTAAGCGGGGGGCCATGCAGCCCCCCAGTCATTATTTAGAAAGAATCTTCAAATTTCTTCGCAAGATCTTCGATGTTGTCCGGTGGCCAGTCCTCAACGTCCATGCCGAGGTGCAGACCCATGCCTGACAGCACTTCTTTGATCTCGTTCAAAGATTTACGGCCAAAGTTCGGGGTGCGCAGCATTTCTGCTTCGGTCTTCTGAATGAGATCGCCGATATACACTATATTGTCGTTCTTCAGGCAGTTCGCGGAACGGACAGACAATTCAAGCTCATCAACCTTCTTCAGCAGAAGCGGGTTGAACTCCAAGCCATCATCATCGTTCGCAGCTTGTGCTGACTCTGGCTCATCGAAGTTGACGAAGATCGATAGCTGGTCCTGCAGGATACGCGCAGCGAATGCCACAGCGTCGTCCGGCGTGATGGAGCCGTCTGTTTCGACCTTCATAGTCAGCTTATCATAGTCCAAAACCTGACCTTCACGTGTCGGCTGAACGTCATAAGAGACCTTCTTGACCGGTGAATAGATCGCATCGATGGCCATCATGCCGATGGGCGCATCTTCTGGCTTGTTTTTGTCTGCTGCGACGTAACCGTTGCCGGTGTTCACAGTCAGTTCCATGTACAAATCCGCACCCTCATCGAGGTGACACAGGATGTGGTCTTTGTTTAGGATTTCGATACCAGCGGATTCGGAAATGTCGCCAGCCGTTACAACGCCAGGACCCTTGGCTTGCACTTGCAAACGCTTTGGGCCTTCGACTTCCATACGGATCGCAACACCCTTGAGGTTCAGAACAACGTCTGTGACGTCTTCGCGAACCCCAGAGATGCTGGAAAATTCGTGCAGCACGTTGTCGATCTGAACAGCAGTGATGGCAGCACCCTGAAGGGATGACATCAAAATGCGGCGCAGCGCGTTGCCGAGTGTAAGACCGAAGCCGCGCTCAAGCGGTTCAGCAACAACGGTAGCCTGACGCAGCGGGTCATTGCCCGGCTTCACGTCCAATTGTGTCGGCTTAATCAATTCAGCCCAGTTTTTGTGGATCATATGTCCCTCCATACTTGTCTGCCTTCATGTCCAAAAAGGCAAACGCCCGAGGTTAAAATGACGGATTGGGGCCGCAGTAAAAAAACTGCGAACCCCAAGGCGTTTGGATCGATTAGACGCGGCGCCGCTTTGGTGGGCGGCAGCCGTTGTGCGCCATTGGTGTCACGTCACGGATCGATGTGATGTTGAAACCAGCGGCGGCCAATGCGCGCAATGCGGATTCACGACCGGAACCAGGACCCTGCACTTCGACTTCCAGCGTTTTCACGCCGTGGTCTGCTGCTTTTTTGCCTGCATCTTCCGCAGCCATTTGGGCGGCGTAAGGTGTGGATTTACGTGAACCCTTGAAGCCCATTGTACCAGCAGACGACCATGCGATCGCGTTGCCCTGTACGTCGGAAATCAGGATTTTTGTGTTGTTGAAAGAAGAATTCACGTGAGCAACGCCAGCGGCGATGTTCTTGGAGACCTTCTTTTTGGTTTTTTTAGGATCGCGTGCCATTCAATCAGCCTCCCTTATTTCTTCTTACCAGCAATGGCCTTTGCAGGACCTTTGCGAGTACGAGCGTTTGTGGATGTACGCTGACCGCGAACGGGCAGGTTACGGCGGTGACGCAGGCCACGGTAGGAACCGAGGTCCATTGCGCGCTTGATGTTCATCTGAACTTCACGGCGCAGGTCACCCTCGACCTGATAGTTTGCGTCAATGTGCTCGCGAACCGCGAGGACTTCGGCATCGGACAGTTCATTAACGCGACGAGTCAGGTCAATTTTCACCGCTTCGCAAATTGCTTTAGCGGAGGTGTTACCGATACCAGTGATATATGTGAGAGCGATTACAACCCGCTTAGCAGTCGGGATGTTTACGCCGGCAATACGTGCCACGTGTGCTATTCCTTTTCGTTGCGGGTCCGTTGTTCCAGACCCTTTTTTCACAACGTAAGCCCGAGGCGAAAAACCATCGGGCCTAAGTCATATTGAGGTGTTCAGACCAAGAGCGACTCGGTCCTGTTCCTGTTGGGAACGGCGCTGTTTAGAAGGGTTAAGGAAGTGGGTCAACCCCTATGGGAGTATGATTGCCCGCGGTCTTTCTCACTGAAGAAAATCGACCGTACAATGCTAAAGCTCGTACCTATCAGGAGGCCCATTGAGAAACCTATATCAATAGTCATGAACATATGGTGCGCTGAGGAGCCAAACCTTATTTCAAGGAAGCCATAAAGCCTTTGCGCTAAAATCGACAGGCCAGGACTGACGACGAGGCACACCAGTGCTAGTACGAGCACCCGAAAGGTCCAAGTATTGCGCGCACGCAAAATCGAAGTTGTTGCAAGGTAAGACAATAGCAGTCCAGCCAGAAACGCTAGGATCGAACTAGTCAAGAACGGCTGCAATCTCGCTCGCGACGCCGTCCATCGTGCCAAGCCCGTCCACCGACGTCAGATCACCCTTGGCGTAGTAGTAGCCGAGCAGTGGGGAGGTCTGCTTGTAGTACGCCATCAGACGAATTTTGAGGCTTTCTTCGTTGTCGTCTGCGCGCGCTGTGCCACCAGCGGCAACCGCATCAGCAGCGCGACCCAAAATACGCTCAACAAGGATTTCGTCGTTCACAGCCAGTTCGATCGCATGATCCAGCTTATGGCCCATCTCGGTCATCAAATCACCAAGTGCGTCAGCTTGCGCCAGCGTCCGTGGGAAGCCGTCAAAGATAAAGCCGCCGTGATCACCGCCAGCCTCGAGCTTTTCGCGGATCAGACCAATGACGATCTCGTCTGTAACGAGCTCACCTCGGTCCATAACACCCGCAACCATTTTACCCATCTCGGTTCCGGATGTGCGCGCTTCGCGCAGCATGTCGCCTGTGGACAGCTGTACCATATTGCGCTGATCAACCAGCTTTTGTGCTTGTGTGCCTTTGCCAGCACCCGGTGGTCCAAGAAGGATAATATTGGTCATTTACGTGATGGGCTCCGTTTTTTGCCACCACGTTTTCCGCGCAATTGGCTTTTTTCAATCAGGCCGTCGTATTGATGGGCCAGCAGATGAGACTGGATTTGTTGGATCGTGTCCATCCCTACGCTGACAATAATCAAAACGGACGTGCCGCCAAAGTAGAACGGAATGGACAGTTGGGCGCGCAGGATTTCAGGAAGCAAGCACACCAAAGCGAGGTAACCAGAGCCGAGGACCAGAATACGTGTCACCACGTAATCAAGATATTCCTGCGTGCGTTTGCCAGGGCGAATACCGGGAACAAAGCCATTCTGGTTCTTGAGGTTGTCTGCAACTTCATCCGTCTTGAACGCAACTTCACGGGTGTAAAAGTATGTGAAGAACACGATCATCGCCGTGAAGAAGATCAGGTACAGCGGGCGACCCGGGCCAAAGTAGATCAGCAAAGTGGACATGAACGGGCTGGCATTTTCACCACCCGAAAACGTACTGAGGGTCGTTGGCAGCAAAAGCAACGCGGATGCAAAGATCGCTGGGATAACGCCCGCAGGGTTCACTTTGATCGGCAAGTGGCTGGAACCGCCATCGAATACCTTCATGCCAACCTGACGGCGCGGGTACTGAATGTGGATTTTGCGCAATGAGCGTTCCATGAACACCACGAACGCGAGGATGACGATCACCATCGCGAACACACCAAGCACGAGGCCCCAGTTGTTTGTTTCCTGACCCTGCGCAAGGAATGCAGCAAGGGCGGCGGGAACTTCGGCAATAATACCGACGAAAATGATCAGCGAAATACCGTTACCGATGCCGCGTGCGGTGATTTGTTCACCCAGCCACATCAAGAACATGGTGCCGCCCACAAGGGTGATGACACAGGCCACTTTGAAATAGAGGCCGGGATCGGTGACAAGACCACCTGCTTCAAGGGACGCAGCCATGCCGTAGGCTTGGAATGTTGCGAGAACCACGGTGCCGTAACGCGTGTATTGGTTGAGCTTCTTGCGCCCCGCCTCGCCCTCTTTTTTGAGGTTCTTGAGGGGTTCCCACATTGCGCCCAGAAGCTGAACGATGATCGAGGCAGAGATATAAGGCATGATGCCAAGCGCAAAGATGCCCATCCGTGCTAGCGCACCACCCGTAAACATCGACAAAATGCCACCAATACCCGCCGCGGCGTCATCCATAAACGCGCGAAGTTGGTCGGCGTCGATGCCAGGCACCGGAATATACGTACCGATGCGGTAAACGATGAGAAGTCCGAGCGTGAACAAAATCCGCTGGCGCAATTCTTTGGCTTGGCCAAAGGCGCTCCAGCTGGTGTTCGCGGCCATTTGCTCTGCTGCTGATGCCATGGTGTCGGTGCCTATCTATCACGCCAAACCGTGTGGGTCCGGCTGTTATGCAAACGCCGCCGTCTTGTTGACCAAGCGGCGGCGTCTAAGTCGATTAACGATGTAAGGGGCGATCGCGCCCTCGACAAGGGTTACTCTGCCGCTGGCGCCTTTGGTGCCGGAGCTGTGAGCGTGACTTTACCGCCGGCTTTTTCAACAGCTTCGATCGCACCCTTGGATGCGCCGTGGACTGCAATGCTGACTTTTGCGGTGATTTCGCCCTTGGCGAGAACGCGGATGCCGTCAAGCTTGCGGCGGATCAGGCCGGATGCAACCAAGGAATCCTCGGTGACCTCTTTGCCGTCGAGCTTCTTTTCGTCGATGAACTTCTGGATCAATCCAAGGTTCACAACTGCGAATTTTTTGCGGTTCGGCTTGTTGAAGCCGCGCTTTGGCAGGCGCTGGTACAATGGCATCTGGCCACCCTCGTAGCCGCCAATGGCAACACCGGAGCGTGATTTCTGACCTTTGATACCGCGGCCACCCATTTTACCCATGCCGGAACCTGGGCCACGACCAACGCGCTTGCGTGGTTTCGTTGCGCCTGGATTGTCGTGAAGTTCGTTAAGTTTAACCATGTCGCTGTCTCCTTGCCGGAAGACCTGACCCAGCGACGGGAAAGGCACGCGGCGTGTTTCGATTCTTGACCGGAAAGATGGCCACTGGCGGCGTATAGACGGGCCGCTGGTTTGGGTCAAGCAATGCGGGGTAGAAACTAACTGGCAATGCCCAAGCTTCTGCGCGATAGTCGAGGGCACGGTACAAATGTGCCACCAATCAGAGCACAAAATGCCGTCATCAGCACGCAACACATCTAGAGTGCCATCTTATTTCGGATGGATCGACGCGTTGCGCGGCGTGGCCGCAATTTGTGTCGTTATTTTCCACTATCACCACTTCTACCTCGCTGAATCCGACGTTCTGGCCAGTGTCAGGACCACCGCAGACTTTCCGTATGGCGCAATCTTGGGCGTGGTCTACGATTTGGGGGAAGAGGCCGTGCGGCTGTTCTGGGTCATTTCCGGTTTCGTGTTCGCCCATGTGTACTGGTCGCGCGACACCACCGCACGCGACTTTGCAATCGCGCGTATCGCACGGCTATACCCGCTGCATTTCGTGACATTGCTTTTCGTGGCCATTCTACAAATCGTAAGCACGACATTCGCGGGGCACGTCCAAATTTTTGGCAACAACGATGGTTGGCAATTCGCGCAACAGGTTTTCTTGCTCAATCACGTGCTTGGGTTTGCGGGAGAGCCCAGCTTCAATGGTCCCATTTGGTCGGTGTCGGCCGAACTGTTTGCCTATGCTGTCTTTTTGGCGACCCTAACATTGACCAAACGCAATCCGTTGATCGGCAGCCTGCTGTTAGCGGTTGTCAGTTATGTGGCTTTGTCGCTGCACCCAGACGGGTTCGTGATCGGTCAATGGGCGTTGGTGTGTTCGGTCTTCTTTTTTGCAGGATCGACCTGTTTTGCGGTGTATCAGAAAGTGCATGACAAAACTGCGGTGATGGTCGCGACGATCTTGGCACTTCTTGGGGTGGCGTGGGTCGGGCATGTCACGGACAGCAGCAACACGGTTTTGTTGTCACTATGCTGCGCCATTGTTCTGATCGTGGCGTGCATGGAGAACGTCACGACGCATGTTGGACGCGGCGCGCGGTTTCTTGGGGATATCAGCTACAGCATTTATCTCGTCCACGTCCCCATTCAGATGGTGATTTTGCTTTTGGCGGACCTGTTTTTTGACGCGACGCGCAGCTTTGCGGACAGTTATGTGACCCTCCCCGCCTACCTGATCGTCAGTATCTGGTGTGCCTATGTCGTGAATGTTCGATTTGAAAAGCCGATTGGCCTATGGGTGCGACGCCGGATGCGCGGCGCTGCGAACGTGACCGGTTAAACCCCACTGTCCGCCCGCACTGAAAACCCCTGCCCCCGCAGCGTGCCGACGATGTCTTTTACGTGGCCGATGTCGCGCGCCTCAATCACGACGTCCAGCTCCGCTTGTTTCAACGATACCGATTGCATCATGCGCTGATGGATGACTTCGACGACGTTGGCACCGGCTTCCCCAATGATACGCGAAATATCGGCAAGCTGACCGGGCGTGTCGTTAATCTCGAACGTCAGGCGTGTGATGCGGCCATCACGCACCAACCCGCGCAGGATCAGGGTAGACAGCAGACGACTGTCGATATTACCGCCACAAATCACGAGGCCTACTTTTTTGCCGCGATACGCATCCAGATTATTTTTGATCACCGCCAGCCCAGCCCCCGGCGCACCTTCGGCCACTAATTTCTCCGACGACAATAGATCAAAAACTGCATCCTCAATCTCGGCCTCGGTTGCCGTGTCGATGCGGGTGACGTGTTGTTTGATGATTTCGACGTTCGCCGCCGCTGGTGCCTTAACGGCAATGCCTTCGGCCAAGGTCGCACCGTCAAAATGGGTGTCAGTCCCGTCAAATTGCGCCTTCACGGCATCAAACACCGTCGCCTGCGCGCCAATGATCTCAATGTCGGGCTTCATCGCCTTCGCCGCGACGGCCATCCCCGCAATGAGCCCGCCACCGCCGATGGGAACAACGATGACATCAAGATTGGGGCAATCCTCAATCATTTCGATCGCCACGGTCCCCTGCCCTGCGGCGACGATTGGGTCGTCAAAGGGGTGAATGAACGTCAGCCCATCACGCGCTGCGAGGTCCATGGTGAACTGCACGCTGTCGTCAAACCCTGTGCCATGTTGAATGACCGTCGCCCCAAAATCTTCGGTGTTCTTCACCTTATTGAATGGTGTTCCTTCGGGCATCACGATGGTGCTGGCGATCCCAAGGCGGGTGGCATGGTAGGCGACCCCTTGCGCATGGTTGCCCGCACTACATGCGATCACACCCGCCTGTTTCTGCGCGTGCGTCAGCGTCAGCAGCTTGGCCAGCGCCCCACGCGATTTGAACGCATTCGTATGTTGGCGATTTTCGAGCTTGAGGTGCAGATCAATCCCCAACTGCAACGACAATCGCGTCGCGGGCACCGTCGGCGTGCGGATGGTGTGGGGGGCGATGGCTTTGTGGGTGTTGCGGATGAGGTCTGGGGTGATGGTGGTCATGTCGGCGCTCCGGGGCTGTGTTGGCTAAACGTGGGGCACGGAAGCCTGCCCCGCAACGAAAAACGCCCCGCTTGTGAAAGCAGGGCGTTCTAATTCACATCGGAGCAGAGGGTTAACCCTTTTCTTCGACGATCTCTACCATGTGGGGGATCTTGTTGATCATGCCACGCACGGATGGAGTATCTTCCAGCTCGCGAGTTTTGTGCATTTTGTTCAGACCCAGGCCAACAAGCGTTTGCAGTTGGTCTTTAGGGCGACGGATCGGGGAACCGATCTGGCGGACTACAATTGTTTTAGCCATGGTTTAGGCCTCCTCAGCGACTGGAGCGGCTGCTTCAGGCGCGTTGTCACGTGCTGGCAAAATGTCAGCAACTTTTTTACCGCGACGCTGGGCAACAGAACGAGGCGACGCCTCTTTCTTCAGACCATCGATGGTCGCGCGGATCATGTTGTACGGGTTGGACGAGCCAATCGATTTCGCAACGATGTCCTGAATGCCGAGCATTTCGAACACAGCACGCATTGGACCACCAGCAATGATACCAGTACCTTGTGGGGCAGTCCGCATAACAACGCGGCCCGCACCGTGACGACCGTTCATGTCGTGGTGCAATGTGCGGCCTTCTTTAAGCTGCACGCGGATCATCTGACGCTTGGCTTGCTCAGTTGCTTTGCGGATCGCTTCAGGAACTTCCTTGGCTTTACCCTTGCCGAAACCGACGCGGCCTTTTTGGTCGCCGACCACTACGAGAGCGGCGAAACCGAAGCGCTTACCACCTTTAACGGTTTTGGACACACGGTTGATGGCAACGAGGCGATCCTGAAATTCTGGTGTTTCTTCGCGACGGTTACCGCCACGCTGGTTGTCTCTGGCCATGAGGCCTCCTGATAAATTGTGGCTTGCGCCGTTTGTATCGATCCCAGTGACATGTGCC
>JGI26260J51721_1000600_pt1 | contig 16032 bp, 16 predicted proteins | sample SaaInlV_120m_DNA_4_FD_51721 | JGI IMG/M metagenome (IMG submission 51721)
AGTAGATATATACACTATGTGGGGGCGTCCGGGTGATCTGTTTTGAGTTTCAATTTCAACTTGTATTATTTTCCCATAATTTACCATAAAATCCCAAATTTTTCTTGATATAAGGCGACTGACATGGCATCAATGGCCATAGGTAAAGCGGGATATCAAAATACGGACGCTAAGATCCGAATTCCTTTGGCAGGTTTCATGCAGGCCCCGACTTTACCGCAGCAAGATGTCCGGCGCGCTCACGTTCTCCCCCCCCAGGTCTGCGCCGCCGGACGTTTCCGCCCCGCGGAGCAAGATCGGCGGATTGGGTGTATGTCTCCTGATCCGCCGCTTTGTTTTAAAGGGTGTTGGGGAAAGGCGTTGGGCGCGAATGCGAAGATTTAGAGGCGAAAGTCTGCATAAGATCGATGCGAAGGGCAGGGTGTCAATCCCGGCGCTATTTCGCCGCGTGATCCAAGCCTGCGATCCCAATTGGCAAGAAGGCTTGCCCCCCGAATTGGTCATTGTCTACGGCGATGCGCGCCGACCCTTTCTGGAATGTTATACGGTTGAGGCCATCGAAGAGGTGGATCGTAAAATTGATCAATTGCCGCGCGGATCGGTGGGGCGAAAAACGCTGGAGCGGTTATTTCACGGACAAAGCCATCCTACCTCTGTTGATGAGACGGGTCGTTTGGTCTTGCCTGCCAAGTTGCGTCAGAAAATTGCGGTTGAGGGCGAGGCTTATTTTATCGCCGCCGGCGACACGTTTCAAATTTGGAACCCCGACAGCTACAGCGAGGATCAGGCCAAAACCGAGGCGTGGTTGAGCGACCAGCCGGATGATTTTGATCCGCTAAGCTTTTTGGATGGCGGTCAGGAAGGGTGAGGGTGGCATCTGTGGCGATTGCACAGTCAGACAAGCCTCATATACCGGTTCTGATCGAGCAAATCCTTTCGCAGATCGCTCCGGTTTCGGGCCGCTGGTTGGACGGTACTTTTGGCGCCGGCGGCTANACGCTTGCGCTGTTAGAGGCCGGGGCTGAAAAGGTTNTTGCGGTGGATCGTGATCCTGCGGTTTTTGATCTGCCGCGGGCTTGGCCGACGGCTTTGCAAAGCCGTTTAGAGTTTATTCCGGGCTTGTTTTCGAAGCTTGATGACTATGCGCAAGAGCTGGATGGGATCGTTTTGGACCTTGGGGTCTCTTCCATGCAGCTTGATCAGGCTGAGCGGGGGTTTTCATTCATGCGCGATGGCCCGCTGGATATGCGGATGAGCCAGTCGGGCCCCAGCGCGGCTGATTTGGTGAATGGTTTGCCCGAAGCCGATATTGCCAATCTGCTATATTTATACGGAGAAGAACGCGCCAGTCGCAGAATTGCCAAATCGATTGTGCAACGCCGCAGTGACGCCGCTTTTAAAACCACGTTGGATCTGGCGCAGCTAATCGAAAAGGCGCTGCCGCGCACCAAACCTGGGCAATCCCACGCGGCGACGCGCAGCTTTCAGGCGCTGCGCATCGCAGTGAATAATGAATATGGTGAGCTTTTCGCAGGCTTGCTTGCAGGCGAGCGTGCGTTACGGGCAGGCGGTTTGTTTTGCGTTGTGAGCTTTCATTCAATTGAAGACCGCATGGTTAAACGTTTTTTCCAAATGCGCGCGGGCCGCGCAGGCTCAAACAATCGTTACGCGCCGCATAGCGCGCCATTGCCCATCCAATTTGAATTGGTTTCGCGCAAGCCAATTTTGGGAACGCCCGAAGAAATTGCACAAAACCCCCGCGCACGCTCTGCGAAGTTACGAATTGCGCGGCGCACCGACAGCGCGGCGGGCGGGGTTGTTAAACCCTCGGATTTGGGAATGCCGCTCATGGATTTGCCGCTATGATGCGCAGTTTTCTTTATATCACCACGGCAAGCGCTGTGATCGCGTTGGCCTATTGGGCCTATACGGAAAACATAAAAACGCAAGCGGCCATAACTCATACCGAGCAGTTGCAGGCTGAAATAGGCAAGCAGCGGGCCCGCTTGGCCATTTTAAAAGCCGAATGGGCCTATCAAAATCGGCCCGAGCGGTTACAAGATTTGGCCAATCTGAACTTTGATCGGTTGCAATTATTGCCTTTGCGTGCGGATCATTTTGGCATTGTTGAGCATGTTTCCTACCCGCTTTTGCCCAGCTTTGATTTATTGCTGGTTGATCCGGTTGATGTGGCGGAAAGGTCGGTGGAACGTGACTGATTTCAGCCAATTTTCGGGACTGCGCAGCCCATTGCGTCCGCTCAGTCAGATTTTGCCGGCGCGGGCGCGTGGCGAAGATACGCGCCAAATCGAACAAGACAATATCAAGGCGCGGCATCTTGCAACGCGCGATAAATCCCGCCTCACGGCGCAGGGGCGTATGCTGGTGCTGGGGGGGATTTTCTTGTGCTTATATGCGGTATTGGTTGTGCGTATTGGCATGTTATCCAGCGCTGAGCCGACTGAGCCCACCGCGCAAGATTTGGGCCTGTCAATTGTGGCGCAACGGGCCGATATCGTGGATCGCAAGGGCCGCATTCTTGCGACCAATATGGAAACCCATTCCTTATACGTTGAAACCCCGCATCTGGTGGATGCGGCCGGCACGGCGCAGGCTTTGGCGCGTATTTTTCCCGATTTAGACGCGGAAAAACTGTCTAAAAGTTTCACAGATGGGCGAAAGTTTTTATGGATTAAGAAAAAGATAAGCCCAGAGCAAATGCAGCGGGTGCATGATATTGGCGATCCGGGGTTGCGGTTTGGGCCCCGTGAAATGCGGCTTTATCCCAATGGAAACTTGGCCGCGCATATTTTGGGGGGCACCAGCTTTGGCCGCGAGGGCGTGCATTCGGCCGAGGTTGTGGGCGTTGCGGGTGTAGAAAAATCTTATGATGCGCGTTTGCGTGATCCCAGCCAATCCGCCACAGCTCTGAAATTATCGATTGATTTATCGGTTCAGGCCGCAACCGAACAGGTTTTATGGGGCGGTATGCAATTAATGAATGCTAAAGGCGCGGCGGCGGTGCTCATGGAAGTTGAGACNGGAAAAGTGATTTCATTGGCGTCTTTGCCCGANTTTGATCCCAATGATCGCCCGGCGCCGCCGGTTCAGGGGCAAGCTGCCGACAGCCCTTTGTTCAATCGCGCCGTTCAGGGCGTGTATGAGTTAGGCTCTACGTTTAAGATTTTTGCCGCAGCGCAAGCGATGGAGCTTGGGCTGGTTAACCCGCAAACCATTATCGATATTCGAGGCCCTATTCGGTGGGGCCGGTTTTCCATCCGTGACCACCATTATCTTGATAAAGAGCTGTCAGTGGCAGATATCATCATCCGTTCAAGTAATATCGGAACGGCGCGGATTGCACAGTTGATCGGCGCCGAGCGCCAACAGATCTTTTTGGGGCAGCTTGGTCTGCTGACGCCAATCCCGTTTGAGATGATTGAAGCCAGCGGTGGCAAACCAATTTTGCCTCCAAAATGGTCCGAGCTCTCCGCGATGACGATTTCTTATGGCCATGGCCTTTCGGCGACGCCGCTGCATCTGGCCAGTGCTTATGCCACCATCGCCAATGGCGGATTTAAAGTGCAGCCAACCTTGTTTGATGCGCCGCGCTCTGGTGAAAAAGAACGGCTGATCTCACCAGAGGTGGCCAGCGCGTCTTTGGCTATGTTGCGCGAAGTTGTGCACGGCAAGCAGGGCACGGCTTCCTTTGCCCGACTGCCGGGCTACGCGGTTGCTGGTAAGACGGGCACAGCTGATAAGCCAAACCCGCGTGGCGGCTATTACAAGGATAAGGTCTTGGCCACGTTTGCTTCGGTTTTTCCGGCAGATAATCCTAAATATGTGTTGGTTGTAACGCTTGACGAGCCAGAAGAACGCTCGGGCAAAAAGCCCCGCCGAACCGCCGGTTGGACGGCCGTTCCCGTTGCCAGTGAGCTGATTGCCCGCATCGCACCACTTTTGGGGCTGCGCCCGCAGATTGAAACCCAGCCACAGGCTGCTATAACCTTCGCATCCAGCAATTAAGGGAGGGCGCAGACCTATGGTCCGGTGTCTTGGTTTTCAAACCCGACGATGTCTTCGGATGCTGAGGGCGCTGCGTTGAAATCCCTGGCTGAGCTGGGTCTCACCGCTTTAAGGCCATTTTCAAAGCCACTTTCGGGGCTGTTTATTGACAGCCGGCTGGTGCAGGAGGGGGGCCTGTTCATCGCTTTGCCTGGCACGCAAAGCCACGGGGCTGAATTTGCAGCGCAAGCGATTGAGCATGGAGCAGCTGCAGTTCTGACCGACCAAGACGGTCACGCTCTTATGCGCCAATCTTTGGCAGAGATATCGGTCGCGATGGTGGTTGTTGAGGATCCGGCCGCCGCGCTTGCATCTGCCGCGGCCCTTTGGTTTGAGGCGCAGCCACAAAAGATTGTTGCGGTGACCGGCACCAATGGAAAAACATCCGTGACGCATTTTTGCCGACAAATTTGGACAGAGCTTGATTGTCAGGCCATCAATCTGGGCACCAATGGTGTGCAAGGGGCGTTTACGGCGCCGCTATCTTACACCACCCCGGATGCACTTCTTTTGCAATCGCTTTTGGCAAAAGCGGCGTTGGCCGGGGTGACGCATGCGGCAATTGAAGCCTCCAGCCACGGTTTGCAGCAGCGCCGGCTGGACGGGGTGAAACTTTGCGCTGCAGGCTTTACCAATTTCACGCAAGATCATTTGGATTATCACAAAGATTTTGAGGATTATTTTAGCGCCAAAACGGGCTTATTTGATCGGCTGTTACTGCAAGATCAGCCCGCTGTTTTAAATATTGATGATCCTAAGCTGGCTGAGCTGGCAGCGCGGCTTGAACAATCAGATCAAGCGATGATCACGATTGGGCACTGTCCCGAAGCTGATATCCGCATCGATAATTTGCGCTTTACCGCCACCGGGCAGGATATGCGATTTACCTATCAGGAAATACCGCGGCTTGTCAGCCTGCCGCTGCGTGGAAAATTTCAAGCTGAAAATGTTCTGATGGCCGCGGCTTTGGTGATTGCTGCCGGCGCAAAGCCTGCGTCGGTGTTTGAGACTTTAGAGCATCTCACGACCGTGCGGGGCCGGATGGAATTGGCGGCGCAGCGTGAAAATGGAGCGCTGGTTTTTGTCGATTATGCGCATACACCCGATGCGCTTGAAAAGGCTATTTCCGCTTTAAGGCCGCATGTTTTGGGGCGTCTGGTGGCGGTGATTGGGGCCGGCGGGGATCGCGATCCCTTCAAACGGCCATTGATGGGGGCTGCGGCTGCGGGCGCGGCTGATTTTGTGTTTGTGACCGATGATAATCCGCGCAGCGAAGATCCAAGCGAAATTCGCAAAATGGTGATCAGCGGCATGTCAGAGCCAGCGCAGGTAAAAGAAGTGGGGGATCGCGCCGAAGCTATCTTGCGCGCGGTTGATATGCTTAAGCCAGGTGATGCGCTGTTGATTGCTGGCAAAGGGCATGAAACCGGTCAAGTGATCGGAGATGATATTTTGCCTTTTGATGATGTTGAGCAGGCCAGTTTGGCCGTGGCCGCGCTGGATGGAGGGCTTGTATGAGCTTATGGAGCGCACAAGACGCAGCTTTGGCTACGGGCGGAAAGACTGCTGGAAAGTGGCAGGCTGAGGGTGTTTCGATTGACACCCGCACCCTTCGGGCAGGGGATTTGTTTGTGGCGCTTGCGGATCAGCGCGATGGCCATGATTTCGTTGCTGATGCGCTGCAAAAGGGCGCTTCAGCAGCACTTGTCTCGCGCCGACCTGCAGATGTTTTAAGCGATGAAAACCTTCTTTATGTTCAGGATGTTCAAATTGCGCTTGAGGGGTTGGCCCGTGCGGCGCGCCAGCGCAGCGCGGCGCAGGTGATCGCGATCACTGGATCAGCGGGAAAAACATCTACCAAAGAAATGCTGCGTGTGATGCTGCAAGCTCAGGGCAAAACCCATGCCTCTTACGCCAGTTACAACAATCATTGGGGCGTGCCCTTAACTTTGGCCAGCTTGCCGCGCGACGCGGCTTTTGCAGTGGTTGAAATTGGCATGAGCAATCCAGGGGAAATTGCGCCTTTGGCGCGTTTGGTGCGCCCGGATGCGGCTTTGATCACCACAGTGGCGCCGGCGCATTTGGCAGCCTTTGAAAGCCTTGAGGGTATCGCGCGTGAGAAAGCCGCGATCGTGCAGGGCCTTTCTACGCGAGGATATGCGGTTTTAAATGCCGAAGCGCCCTGCATATCGGTGATGGAGCAGGCGGTCGCAGCACAGGGATGCCAGAGCCTTTGGTTCGGGACCGGTGCGGCGCAGGCCAGGATTGCGCAACTGAGCTTAAAAAATGGCCTGACGCAGGTGATGGCCAGTATTGGGGATTTATCCCTAAAGTTTGAACTGCAAACGGTGGGGCGGCATTTTGCCTTAAATGCGCTGGGTGCGTTGGCGCTCTTGTCTAAACTGAACGCGGATGTTGAAAAAGCAGCGCGAACGCTGGCGCAGTGGCAGCCTGCAGAAGGTCGGGGGCTGCGCCACCAGTTGAACGCGTCCTTTGGCGCGGTTGAATTGATCGATGATGCCTATAATGCAAACCCTGTCTCGATGCAGGCGGCGCTGGATGTTTTGGCGCAAGCCACGTCATCCCGGCGGGTGGCTTTTTTGGGTGATATGAAAGAATTGGGTCTGGATGAGCGGGCGCATCACAGCGCCTTGGCGCGACTGCCCGCCATAAAAAATGTTGACCTTATTCATACGGCAGGCCCGTTGATGGCGGCCTTGCATCGCAGCTTGCCGGTGGAAAAGCGCGGGCAGCATTTTGCCAATGCCGAAGAGATGGCGGCCTGTGTTGAAGATTTGCTGCAGGCTGATGATTGCATTTTGGTAAAGGCCTCTTTGAGCAGCGGTTTGCGGCAAGTGGTTGACGCGATCAAAATAATCAGCCAATTCGAACCCGATTGCGCGGCGCGCCCGGTGGAAAGGAAACGATAATGCTGTATTGGCTAACAGCTCTGTCAGACGGCGGAGATGCTTTTAACCTTTTCCGCTATATTACCTTTCGCGCCGGCGGAGCGTTTTTCACCGCGCTGATATTTGGTTTTTTATTCGGTCCGCCCTTGATCAATGTGTTGCGCCGCCGTCAGGGCAAAGGGCAGCCCATTCGCGCCGATGGCCCGGAGGGGCATTTTGCCAAAGCGGGCACGCCCACGATGGGGGGCTTGTTGATCCTTTTGGCCGTGCTGAGCTCTACTCTGCTTTGGGCGCGGCTTGACAACGGGTTTGTTTGGATTGTGCTTTTTGTAACCTTTTCTTTCGGGTTGATTGGTTTTGCTGATGATTATGCAAAAGTCAGCCGGCAAACCGCGGCAGGTGTTCCGGGCAAGCTGCGGTTGGCTTTGGGCTTTGCAATTGCGGCGATTGCGGCCTATCTTGCCACCTCTTTTCATCCTGATCCGCTTCAATATCAGATTGCCTTGCCAGTTTTTAAAAANCTTTTGGTAAATTTCAGCTTCTTATTCTTACCCTTTGCGATGCTGGTGATCGTCGGTTCGGCGAATGCGGTCAATCTAACCGATGGGCTCGACGGGCTTGCAATTATGCCCGCTATGATCGCCGCAGGGGCGCTGGGCGTGATCGCTTACGCCGTTGGTCGGGTCGATTTTACCACTTATCTTGATGTTCATTATGTGCCTGGAACAGGCGAAATTCTAATTTTCTGCGCCGGATTGATGGCGGTGGCATGGGGTTTTTGTGGTATAACGCGCCGCCTGCAGCGGTGTTTATGGGTGATACTGGATCTTTGGCCTTGGGCGGCGCGCTGGGCAGTATCGCAGTGATCACCAAACATGAAATCGTTTGGGCGATTATTGGGGGTTTATTCGTGCTCGAGGCGCTGTCGGTGATCATTCAGGTCTTGTCGTTCAAACTCACGGGTCGGCGGGTGTTCTTAATGGCGCCCATTCATCATCATTACGAAAAAAAAGGATGGGCCGAGCCAACAATTGTGATCCGGTTTTGGATTATTGCGCTGATTCTTGCGATGATTGGTTTGGCGACCTTAAAGGTGCGCTAACGCCTTTGCCGGGGGCATGTTCGCGAGGGGGTTGCCCCGTGTTTTAACCGCTTGTCAGATCCCGCTTAGGCGATAATTATGGGCATAATTGCCAGTTAGAAGGGTGTAATATGATTCCAGCGCAGGGTGTGACGGGCAAAAACGTAGCGGTGCTCGGGCTGGGCCGTTCGGGTTTAACCGCGGCGCTAGCGTTGCGCGCTGGTGGCGCTGAAGTGCGCGTGTGGGATGATCAAGCGCCGGCGCGTCAAGCCGCCGAGGCGCAAAATCTTATTTTAGAAGATTTGGGCGCGCGCGCAGATTGGACGCAGATTGACCTGTTGATCGTCAGTCCTGGCATTGCGCATCTCTATCCAAAGCCGCATCCGGTGATCGCTACGGCGCAGGCTGCAGGTGTGACCATTGATAATGATATCGGTTTGTTTTTTCGCTCTTTTGCAACGCGCGCGTGGGATGAGTTTGATCGCCCTGCCAAAATTGTTGCGGTGACAGGCTCTAACGGAAAATCCACCACATGCGCGCTGATCCATCATATTTTAGAGCAAAACGGCATGCTCACGCAGCTGGCGGGGAATATCGGTCGCGGCGTTATGGATCTTGAGCCGGCGCGCTCAGGCGAAGTAATCGTTTTGGAGCTGAGCAGCTATCAAACCGAACTTGCCCGCAGCTTAACGCCCGATATTGCCGTTTTTACGAATTTATCCCCCGATCATCTTGATCGCCACGGGGGGCTTGGCGGGTATTTTGCGGCAAAGCGCCGGCTTTTCGCAGAAGGCGGGCCGGATCGGGCTGTGATCGGCATTGATGATGCTGAGGGCCGCTTTTTGGCGGCGCAACTGCAACAAGGGCGCAATGATGACAGCGTGCTTCAAGTATCGGCCTGCAGAAAATTAACCGGGACAGGGTGGATGGTGTTTGCCCGCAAAGGGTTCTTATCGGAATATCGCAAAGGCCGACAGGTTGCCGCTTTTGATTTGCGCCAACACGCCGCCCTTCCCGGAGCGCATAACCATCAAAACGCCTGCGCGGCCTACGCGGTTTGCCGCGCGCTGGGCCTCTCGCCTAAAAATATCGAAACCGCGATGGCAAGTTTCGCTGGTTTGCCCCATCGATCACAATTGGTTGCTGAAATTAATCAGGTGCGGTTTGTAAATGACAGCAAAGCCACCAATGTTGAGAGTGCCAAAAAAGCATTGATGGCTTTTGCAAATATACGTTGGATTTGCGGCGGTGCAGAAAAAGAAGGCGGCTTAGACGGGTTGCAAGGCGCGGCAAGCGCTGTGAGCAAAGCCTATGTCATTGGTGCCGAGGCGGCAGCCTTCGCGGCCCAGTTGCCCTGCCCTTATGAAATTTGTGAGACAATGGATGTGGCCGTTAAGGCCGCCAATGCACAAGCGCAACCGGGGGATGTGGTTTTGCTGGCGCCAGCCGCGGCCAGCTTTGATCAATATAAAAGTTTTGAGCAGCGCGGCGAAGATTTCGTAGCACAGGTTGCGGCGTTGTAACGGATGTCAAAACCGAATTCAGCGCGGGGCTTCGGGCTGATGTGCAATCGCTTGCCCTGCGGCCCATCCTGAAGACCAGGCCCATTGGAAATTATATCCGCCCAGCCAGCCTGTGACATCCACAGCCTCTCCTATGAAATAAAGCCCGGATACGGTTTTGCTCATCATGGTTTTTGAGGACAGCCCGTTTGTGTCCACCCCGCCCAAGGTGACTTCTGCCGTACGGTAGCCTTCGCTGCCGGCGGGCCTGAGCTGCCATGCATGAAGCTGCCGCGCCAAAGCATGAAGCGCTTTATCAGATTGATCGGCTAGATTTCCAGTTAATCCCAGATNCTGCACGATGAAATCAGACAGGCGCGCCGGCATAAACCCCGCCAAGATGGTGGATACGTTTCGCGCGCCTTTTTGTTGGCGCTGTGCGCGCAACGCCTCATAAATCGAACTGTTGGGAAAGAGATCGATCTCAAACGCTTCGGTTTCTTCCCAATAAGAGGAAAGTTGCAATATTGCCGGCCCAGACAGGCCGCGATGGGTGAAAAGAACCGCCTCGTCAAAGCTGGTCTTTGCGTTTGAAACGCGGGCTTCAATGGCAATGCCTGCCAAAGGCTTGAAGCGCTCTGGCTCAAAGGTCAATGGAACCAGCGCCGGGCGCGTTCTGGTCACGTTCATTTGAAATTGTGCCGCAATGTCATAAGCCAGCCCGGTGGCACCCATTTTGGGAATAGATTTGCCACCGCAGGCAATCACCAAATTGCGGCAGCTTATGGCGTATCGTTGCCCCTCGCGCTCAAGGTTTAACGCAAAGCCCTGATCGGTTTTGTTAAGAGCTGTTAGGCGCGTGTTTATCCACAACTCTGCGCCGCGCGCATCCAGCTCATCCAGGAGCATTGTGATAATCTGTTTGGCGCTAATGTCGCAAAACAGCTGGCCCAACGTTTTTTCATGATAGGCAATTTTATGTTTTTCGACCAAATTGATGAAATCCCACTGTGTGTAGCGGCTGAGTGCACTTTTGTGAAAATGGGGATTATTGGATAAAAACCGATCGGGTTGAATGTTAAGATTGGTAAAGTTGCAGCGACCACCGCCTGAAATGCGAATTTTTTCGCCGGGGGCTTTGGCGTGATCGATCACCAAAATCCGCCCCTGCGCCTGCGTTGCGCACATCAGGCCGGCCGCACCTGCTCCGATTATGAGTGTATCAAATTGCATAGATGATCCGATGCAGGGTTTTGCTCGGTTTGACAAGAGTGAAGCTTTTTATCTGGTCTTGAGACAATATATTGCGTATGTTTGGCTCAAGATCCCATCAATGGGGCAAAGCAGGTTTGAACAGGCAGGTTAGGCGCGTCGTATGACAGAAATGGTCTATGGATCAGCCCCGGTGCATCGGGATGAGCCGTTACTTTCAAAATGGTGGAGAACGATCGATAAATGGAGCTTATCCGCCGTGCTAATCTTGTTCGGCATAGGGATATTGCTTGGTTTTGCCGCCTCTCCTCCGCTGGCAGAGAAAAATGGATTTCAGCCGTTTCATTATGTCCACCGGCAAGTAATGTTCGGCGGCTTAGCCCTGTTGGCAATGCTGATCACCTCGATGATGTCGACGCGTTTGGTGCGTCGCTTGGCCGTTTTGGGATTTATCGGGGCTTTTGTGGCTGTTATGCTTCTGCCGTATTTTGGAACAGATTTTGGCAAAGGCGCGGTGCGCTGGTATGCGCTTGGATTTGCAAGCGTGCAACCCTCTGAGTTTTTGAAGCCTGGTTTCATCGTGGTGACAGCTTGGTTGATTTCTGCAGCCGATGAAATCAACGGCCCCCCCGGGAGGCTTTGGTCGTTCCTTCTGGCGGTTACCGTGGCGGCTTTATTGGTGATGCAACCAGATTTTGGGCAAGCCTGTCTGATTTTATTCGGCTGGGGCGTTGTTTATTTTATTGGCGGTGCACCGCTTTCACTTTTGTTGGTATTGGCCAGTCTTGTCAGCGCCGCGGGGGCGTTCGCCTATAATATGTCGGAACATTTTGCGCGCAGAATTGATGGGTTTCTGTCCGCAGATATCGATCCGCGGACTCAATTGGGCTATGCCGCCAATGCCATTCAAGAGGGCGGGATCTTTGGGGTTGGGCCCGGGGAAGGGCANGTTAAATGGTCATTGCCCGATGCGCATACAGATTTTATCATCGCGGTCGCCGCCGAAGAATATGGCTTTGTGATGGTTGTGCTGATCATTGCGATCTTTGCCAGTATTGTGATCAATTCCTTATTTCGCTTGCTGCGCGAGCGCGACGCGTTCAACCGATTGGCGGGGGCTGGTTTGGTCTGCATGTTTGGCGTGCAAGCGATGATTAATATTGGGGTGGCTGTGCGCCTTTTACCCGCAAAAGGTATGACTTTGCCTTTCGTAAGCTACGGTGGATCGTCCTTGATTGCAGGCGGTATTGCGATTGGTATGGTACTGGCTTTCACGCGAAAGCGGCCGCAGAAAGATGTGTCTGATCTGCTTGGAGCCCGGTCATGAGCCGCAAACCGCTTTTGGTTCTGGCTGCCGGGGGCACCGGTGGGCATATGTTCCCGGCACAGGCCCTTGCAGAGCATATGCTGGCGCAGGGCTGGCGCGTGAAACTGGCAACGGATCGGCGCGGAGCGCGCTATGCAAAAGGCTTTCCTTCCGAGGTGAAGCGGGTTGTCCTTTCCTCTTCAACATTTGCCCGCGGAGGAATTTTTGCAAAACTGATTGTACCGTTTCAGATCTTTTTTGGAATTTTATCGGCGCTGATCACGATGCTGATCGATCGCCCCACCGTGGTGATCGGCTTTGGTGGATATCCCAGTATTCCCACGCTTAGCGCCGCATGGGTGTTAAGATGTCCGCGTTTGCTGCATGAACAAAATGGCGTTTTGGGGCGGGTCAACCAGATTTTCGCCAAACGTGTAGATGCGGTTGCCTGTGGCTTATGGCCCACTGCGCTTCCGGAAGGTGTTAATGGTCATCACACGGGCAATCCGGTGCGCGCGGCTGTCAGAGCCCGCGCCAAGGCGCCTTACATCGTGCCTGGGGATTACCCGTTATCGGTTTTGGTGATCGGGGGCAGCCAAGGCGCGCGCATATTATCGGATGTGGTGCCGCCAGCTTTGGCGGATTTGCCTTGGAATGTTGTGCAAAACCTCAGGGTCAGCCATCAAGCGCGGATTGAAGACCAGCCACGCGTGTCTCAGTTTTACGCTGAGAATGGGATCACGGCAGAGGTCGAAACGTTTTTTGAGGACATTGCCACGCGGATGAGCGAAGCGCAGCTGGTGATCAGTCGGGCAGGGGCGTCTTCGGTTGCAGATATTGCCGTGATTGGGCGACCGTCTATATTGGTGCCCTTGGCAATCGCGCTGCGCGATGAGCAAAGCTCGAATGCTTCCGTTTTGGTGCAAGCTGGGGCGGCTATTTTGTGTAAAGAAGCTGATTTTGAAGTGGGGCCTTTGAATGCAATCCTGACCGATTTTTTTGACAAGCCGGAGGTAGCCTTGAAAATGGCCCAATCGGCGGGCAAGTCAGGGATTGAAAACGCCACCGACCAGCTGGCGGCGTTGATGCATAAAGTGATTGAGGCGGCAAAGTCATGAGCGCGATGACCAAATTGCCGATCGATATTGGGCCAATTCATTTTATCGGGATTGGCGGCATAGGCATGTCGGGGATTGCGGAGGTTTTGCTTAATCTGGGCTATCAAGTGCAGGGCTCAGATTTGAAGGAAAGCAAAATCACGGCGCGGCTTGAAGCGCTGGGTGCAACGATTTTTATCGGGCAAAGCGCAGATAATTTGGGCGCGGCAGAGGTGATTGTGATTTCTTCGGCGATCAAAGCGGGCAATCCTGAACTGGACGCGGCGCGGGTTGCCAGCTTGCCGATTGTGCGGCGGGCCGAGATGCTGGCCGAATTGATGCGGCTCAAATCCAACGTGGCGATTGCGGGCACGCATGGCAAAACCACAACCACAACGATGGTTGCTGCGCTTTTGGATGGGGGAGGTCTTGACCCTACGGTCATCAACGGGGGGATTATCCACGCTTATGGCTCCAACGCACGATTGGGGCAGGGCGAATGGATGGTGGTGGAAGCAGATGAAAGCGATGGTACCTTTACCCGCTTGCCAGCCACCATTGCTATCGTGACCAATATTGATCCCGAGCATATGGAGCATTGGGGGGATTTTGAGGCACTGAAAGCTGGTTTTTTGAACTTTATCTCNAACATCCCTTTCTATGGGGTGGCGGTGTGCTGCACGGATCACGCTGAAGTGCAGGCATTGGTNGGAAAAATAACCGACCGCAAAGTGATTACCTATGGGTTTAATGCCCAAGCTGATGTGCGCTGTCTGAATCTGCAATATAAGGATGGATCAGCCTTTTTTGACGTGGCTTTGCAAGGTGAAGACACCCTAATCACGGGCTGTCATTTGCCGATGCCTGGGGATCATAATGTATCAAATGCGCTATCGGCGATTGCTGTGGCGCGGCATTTGGGGCTCAGCGCCGCCGAAATTCGCGCGGCGTTAAGCGGTTTTAAAGGTGTGAACCGGCGCTTTACGAAAGTTGGTGAGGTCAATGGCGTTACTATCATCGATGATTATGGGCATCATCCGGTTGAAATTGCTGCTGTATTAAAAGCAGCTCGGCAAAGCTGCTCTGGAAAAGTGATCGCCGTGCACCAACCACATCGCTACACCCGATTGCACAGTTTGTTCGATGATTTTTGCACCTGTTTTAATGATGCGGATGTTGTGGCCATTGGTGATATTTTTGCCGCTGGTGAGGCGCCGATCGTGGGGGCCAGCCGCGATGATTTGGTGGATGGGCTTTTGCGCCATGGGCATNGGGATGCCCGGGCTTTGGCATCAGAAGATGCGCTTGAAGCCTTGGTGCGGGCGCAGGCGGGGNCAGGCGATATTGTCGTGTGCCTTGGCGCGGGCACGATCAGTGCTTGGGCCAATCGCTTGCCCGAACGTTTGTCCGGTTCCCATCTTTAAGGTCTTTTAAAGACCGCGCTAAAGCGGCTTACCCCAGTGATCAGAATAACAGTGGCTGTGATCCGAAATATGTGATGCACCGTGATCAAGGCTGGGCTGGTTTGCAGACTAAGAGCGATCAATGACATTTCTGTCACCCCGCCCGGCGAAAAGCTGATCAGCAAAACGTCAAATGGCAAACCGGTATAAAGCGAGAGCAGCGCGCTGAGGGAAAGCGCGAGGCTCAGCATGGCCAGCGCGCTTAACAATCCAAGGCTGGCGCTGCGCCTTAGCGCGGCGTAGCCAAATCCAACAAACCGGCTTCCCAAGCTGACCCCGATTATGATCTGGGCGATGATCAACAGGCTATTGGGCAATTGTACGCTGCCATAGCCGGACAGGTTGAGCAGGCCGGCGGCTAAAGCGGGCCCAATGAGTTGCCCCGCTGGTAATTTCAGCCGGCGCCCCAAATATAAACCGATCAAACCAACCACCAGCGTGAGTAAGAGGTTNTGAGTTGTAAACAGCGAAGGGTCAGATCCGGGCAAGGCNAGGCCGGCAGCGCTGCCCACAGGGCTTCCCATCCAAAGCGACAGACCGCTTGGAACCAGGATGATAACAAAAATTACCCTTAGAAATTGCTGCAGGGTTAAAATGCGGCTGTCACAGCCATATGTTTCTCCAAGCGCAATGCTTTCCAATAAGCCGCCCGGGGCGCTGCAAAAAAACGCCGTTGCAGGATCATATCGGCCCAAGCGTCTGAAAATCAAAAAATTGACGCTCAAAGCTAGGCCGATAAACGCGATTAACCCAAGCAAGCTGGGCAGTATATTGGGCACGTGTTGTATCACTTTCCAGGTGATCTGACTGCCAATCATTACGCCAATCACGGCAATGAACAGCATACGAAACCTATGCGGGAATTGATAAGAAGAAGGAATATTTCCCCATCCCAAAATGCTAATAAGAGCCGTTGCCACTAACGGNCCCAGCATCCATGGTAATGGCAAAAGGGTTTTGCTGCAGATAAAGCCGGCAAGCGCCCCCAGGCTAATCAGCGCGGCTGTTGTTTTTAAAACCATGGCTTTTAAGCACCGTCTCACTCAGGTAGTACTGCGGGAATGCTGCAAAGCCTGAGGCTTGTCAAATCGCTTAAGCGTCACGCCTGTTTTGTACCAAAAACGCATGCAGCTGTTCGGCCAGGGGATGGTTGCTTTCAAGCGCAAAAATATAGGCTTGAGTTGCAAGAAAGCATTGTTCGTCAAGCGTTTGAGCCGTGGCGCTGCCGGCGGCATAGAGCTCTGCCAATGCGGCGGAATCTTGGCGGGCATGCGCCGCTTGCACCTGAATATCGAGCTGCATCACGGTGCAGGAGCAAAGGCAGAGGCGGGCGAATGCTGGGCCGGTTCGTTTTGTGCTTCTGTCAGCGTCTTAGCCACCCAAGCGTGAAAGCAATG
>JGI26260J51721_1000606_pt1 | contig 15991 bp, 10 predicted proteins | sample SaaInlV_120m_DNA_4_FD_51721 | JGI IMG/M metagenome (IMG submission 51721)
TCGGAAACATGAATGTGCTTAAAGTGTCCATAATGACCCCATAAATTTCGTCACACGGCACCGCGCCGCAAGTTCTGGCAGAACCTATGGTTTAGGGGGCCACTTTGCAAGGGACTGCAGGCCTCCGACTTGGAAGTTTGCCGTTTTTTTGGTGGAGCTGCCTCACAAGCTGTTGCCGCGTCATTCCAACCGGCAAGCACCTGTTAAAATTGCCCGTGACCCGCCGCTCTGCTTTGGGCATAAACGGGCCAGTGATTCTTGATCTAGGAGATAAGAGATGCATGACATCCGTGCGATCCGCGAAAACCCCGCAGCCTTTGACGCCGCCCTCGCTCGCCGTGGCAAAGCGCCGGTCTCGTCTCAGATCTTAGCTCTAGATTCAGAGCGCCGGGCCTGCATCCAAGAGGCAGAGGCCGCTCAAGCCGAAATCAACAGCGCCAGCAAACAGGTTGGCGCAGCTAAGGCCAAAGGTGATGAGGCCGAATTTGAGCGCCTGCGGGGCTTGGTCAGCGAAAAGAAGGCGCAGGTGATCCATCTGTCCGAACAAGCCAAGGTCAAAGATGAGGCTTTGACGGATATGTTGATGGGCATTGACAACCTGACCTATGATGACACGCCCGATGGGGCCGATGAAGCCGATAACGTCGAAATTCATCGCTGGGGCACGCCGGCGAGCTTTGATTTTGCGCCGAAAGAACACTTTGAGCTGCCAGCCACGCAAGATGGTTTAGATTTTGAAACCGCCGGGAAAATATCCGGCAGTCGCTTTGTCATCCTATCGGGTGCAATCGCCCGTATGCACCGGGCCTTGGCGCAATTTATGCTCGACATCCATGTTCAGGAAAACGGGTTGACCGAAACCAACACACCNGTTTTGGTGCGCGATGAAGCCATGCGCGGCACGGGGCAATTGCCGAAATTTGCCGAAGACAGTTATCAAACCACCAATGGCTGGTGGCTGATTCCAACCTCTGAGGTGACCTTGACCAATATCGTCTCCGGTCTCACCTTGGACGAAACCCAGCTGCCACGTCGCTACACGGCCCATTCGCTGTGTTTCCGTTCCGAAGCCGGCAGCGCGGGGCGCGACACCGCCGGAATGCTGCGCCAGCATCAATTCGAAAAAGTGGAGATGGTCTCTGTCACCCATCCCGATCACTCGCGCGCTGAGCTGGACCGCATGACAAAATGCGCCGAAGGAATTTTGGAGCGCTTGGAGCTGCCCTATCGCACCGTGGCATTATGCGTGGGAGATATGGGTTTTGGTGCCCGTCGCACCCATGATATCGAAGTCTGGCTGCCTGGGCAAAATGCGTATCGCGAAATCAGCTCTTGCTCTGTTTGCGGCGATTTTCAGGCCCGCCGTATGAACGCGCGCTTCCGCCCCGCAGGCGGCGGAAAGCCAGAGTTTGTTCACACTTTGAACGGCTCAGGCCTTGCGGTGGGACGGTGTTTGATCGCCGTGCTGGAAAATGGTCAACAAGCTGATGGTTCTGTCGAGATTCCAAAAGCCTTACGCCCCTACATGGGCAACACCAGTCACATCACAGCAGATGGCAGCCTCGCTTAATGCGAGTCTCGCCCTTCAAACCAGCCCGTAACATTTGACGAAAAGCCCTATTTATAGGGCTTTTTGTCCAAATGCTTTCGCAGGCGCGACGGGGTGGATTTCTTCTTGTTCTTATAGGGGTTTTGATCTCCCTGCCCACGCATCCACAAGCGGATTGGCGTGCCGGGCATGTCGAAATCTTCACGCAGCCCATTCACGAGATAGCGCGTATAGCTNTCCGCGATTTTATCTGGATAGGAGCACATCACNACAAAGCCCGGCGGCCGGGTCTTTGCTTGCGTCATATACCGCAACTTGATCCGCCGCCCTCCAGGTGCAGGGGGCGGGTGTGCCTCAACCATGCCGGCCAGCCAACGGTTGAGATGGCTTGTAACAATACGGCGGTTCCACACCTCATGGGCCCGCATCACGGCCTGTTGCAGCCGGTCAAGCCCTTTGCCCGTTTTCGCAGAGACCGTCACCAAAGGCGCGCCCCTCAATTGCGGCAATAGCCGCTCGAAAGATTCGCGCAATATGCGAAGTTTTGCCTGTTTTTCAGGTTCAAGATCCCATTTATTGACGGCCAAAACCACCGCACGCCCCTCACGCTCAGCCAGATCTGAAATCCGCAGATCTTGTTGCTCAAAAGGGATATCCGCATCAAGCAAAACCACCACAACCTCGGCAAATTTCACCGCGCGCAGCCCGTCGCTGACCGATAGTTTTTCCAATTTGGCCTGCACTTTGGCTTTTTTGCGCATCCCGGCCGTGTCAAAAATCCGCGTTGGCACGCCGCCCCAATCCAAGGTCAAGGAAATCGCATCCCGCGTGATCCCCGCCTCAGGCCCGGTCAATAGGCGATCTTCGCCAATAATCTTATTGATAAGTGTAGATTTTCCAGCATTCGGTCGACCGATGACGGCAACTTGCAGAGGTTTTTGCAAGGTCGGCAGGCGATATTCCTCCTGCTCATCGCCCTCGGGCAGATCAATATCAACCTCCGGGGCCTCTTCCTTGGCTTTCTCTTCAGCCGCATCAATCAGCGGAGCCAGCATCATCGCCAGCTCCCCCATACCTTCGCCATGTTCGGCAGATAGACGTAAAGGCTCGCCCAGTCCCAAAGAATAGGCCTCAATGACGCCGCCATCTGCGGCGCGGCCCTCGCCCTTATTGGCCGCAAGAAACACATGGGCATTTTTCTTGCGCAGAATATCCGCAAATACCTCATCGGTGGCCGTGACACCTGCGCGCGCGTCGATCATAAACAAGCAGGCGTCAGCCATGCCCACCGCGCGTTCCGTCAAGCGGCGCATGCGCCCTTGGAGGCTTTCGTCAGTCGCTTCTTCCAATCCGGCCGTATCTATGACGGTGAATTTTAAATGCCCCAAACGCGCTTCGCCTTCGCGCAGATCGCGAGTCACCCCTGGCTGGTCGTCCACCAAAGCGAGCTTGCGGCCCACCAAGCGATTGAACAGCGTGGATTTTCCAACATTTGGACGGCCAACAATAGCCAGAGTAAAGGACATAGCGGCCCACTTTCGGTTGATTAGAGGCGAGCGTTACACCAAGTTATGCTTAACGGAAAGCCAGTAGATCACCTTTGNTGCTCAAAACATAGAGCGTGCCATTCACGACAATCGGAGCACTGGCCGCGCCAGCAGGCAATTCAACCGTGGAGAGTAACNTCCCATCAGAGGGATTAAACTGCCGGATCAACCCGTCAGACGAGGCCAAGATCAACCGGNCNCCNGCCAAGATCGGNCCAAAATGCGCATGGATCTTGGCACGCGATTTCACACTCTTTTTCGTGAATTTTGGCAAAGGCGTTGACCAGATCAACGTCCCATCATCTTTGGAGAGGCGGATCAGATTGCTGGTATCGCTGACGGCAAAAACCGCTCTGCCAGCCAAGAGGATATGACCTTGACTGCCCTGCTTGGCGGTCCAAATGCGCAGGCCGGTGTTCAGATCGACCGCCGCCATGCGGCCCACCGAACTGGCCAAATAGACAGAGCTGCCCTCAATCACCGGTTGGCCGGTCAAATCACGCACCTGAGTTGAGGCCAGACCCAAGCGAGCGCCCGAAAGACCCGAGCTCCAAGACCGCAGGCCACCTTTGCGGAAAGAGGCCAAAACATCGCCTGAGCCGAAAGGAAAGACTGCATATTTGTCAGACACAGCTGGACCCGGCCCGCCGGTATGGCTGGCCGCAACCGTCGGACCGGCGACTTGCCATTTTATCCGCCCATTGGAGGTGTCAATCGCCCAAGCCGCGCCATCGCGGGCCGCGATATAGAGTAAATCTTCATAAACAGTCGGAGAGGCACCGCCATAGCTTGCCAGATCTTGCGNCCAAAGCTGAGCACCAGAGGAGGTATCTAAAGCCACAACCGTTCCGAACCCTGTNGTGACAAAAAGCTGTGTTCCATGCACGGCCAGCCCGCCACCCGAGGCATCTTTCAACGCATCGGTCGATTTTCCAAGTGCCCTCTGCCACAAAATAGCGCCCGTTTCATCAAGCGCTGTAACCATAGAGTGGCTATCAATCGTATAAATTTGACCGTCCTGTGCGACGGGCGCGGCGGCAATCTGATGGCGTTTGTCATCGCCCGCTCCAATCCGGCGCGACCAACGCAATGTCAGCTCGGAGGGAAGCTCGGCATGTGCCGCTATATGCTGCGCATTGCCACCTTGATGGGTCCAGGATGACGTCGCTTGGGGCTTTGGCAATCGCAAGTCAGGCAAATTTTCTGCTAAGAACCGCGCGTCGGATTCCACGAAAACCGTTCCATCCAGCAGTTCTCGCTCGCCTTGCAAGCGCGGGTCACTATTGGAACACCCTACGCCCAAACCCAAAAGTCCGATATAGAGCACCGCTTTAAATCCCATGCGTGCCTCCTGCTCTGTTTTGCCTACGCCTGTTTTGTTATGGTCTGCTTTGTTATTATTTTAATGAAACATTAACAGAAAAAGTTTAATTTGCCAACTCCGGGCTTGCCCCCAGTGCCACGATTAATTCCGCCATGCGCTGAATTTGTTCTGAACTGGCTTCGGCATCTTTAATATGCGCCTGCAACAGCTCGAGCGCAGCCTCATGATCTCCGCGCTGAAGCTGCACGGCCACCAAAAGCTCCGTGGCCACATTGCGGTAAATCCCGCCGGGTTCAGACAGCTCTGCGAGGATAGCGGCGGCCTCATCCACAGAGAGCACGCCCTCAGTGCTGGCCATTTTCAACCGCGCGAGATCACGGATATACTGGGGCTGCCCCTCATCGGCGGCCACCGATTTGAGAAGATCCGCAGCCTGCTCCGTCTCAACGCCAGCTGCCAATAATTTGGCCGCAAGCGCATCCTCCTCCTCACGCGCTATTGCACGGAATGCAGCCGCTTGCTCGGCCGTATCTTCAAGCTCCAAAGCGTCCAGCAATGCATCGCCACGCACCTGTGCCGCCTGCTCCAGCTGGGCTTTGGACCACTCATTATAGGCCGTGCCTCCAACAAGGGCGACAATAATGACCGCAGGAATCCAACCGTAGCGACGAAAATAGCCAAATAAGCGATCTCGGCGCACTTCCTCTGTGACTTCATCAATAAAACTGTCGGTATCGGACATCTGCCAGCCTCTATAAATTTCCTGAGATGTATAGGCAAAACCATCCATATCCCACAAGCCCTTTGAAGGTTAAGAAATGTTAAACAGGTGAAAAATTCTCGAATATTCCTCCCATTCCGCTGATTTTCGCCGCATATTTCTTGCGGGCTCTCTTGTGCCTCGGTGAAATTGGCATAGATAGCGTCTTAATAAAGACCCGTTTTTGAATTTTCGGCACGAGAGGCACGCATGCGCATTCTTTCAATTTTAACAGCCATTGTGGTAGCTGCCGTGATCTATTTGTTCGTTTTTCAAAGAGATCTTCTCTTCAGCTTCGGCACAGATGAGAGCCAAGCTCCGCAAGCGGCCAGCACCCAACCTGCGCCCGCGGCGGCGGCGGCGCCTCAAGACAGCACGCCCATAGTTTCGGTCGCGGTGCTGACGTCGACAGCGCAGAATGTAGACAGCGCCGTGACCGTCCGCGGTGAGACGCGCGCAACGCGCCAGGTTGATTTGCGTGCTGAAACCAATGGCCGCGTGATCTCCCAACCGCTGCGCAAGGGGGCGACGGTGCAGGCCAATCAACCGATGTGTGAAATTGATCCAGGTACACGGCGCGTGTCTTTAGCAGAAGCCGAAGCGCGCTTGGCCGAGTCGCGTGCGCGCGTGCCCGAAGCGGAGGCCCGTGTCATTGAGGCCGAGGCCCGTTTGCAAGAGGCCTTGATCAATGATCGCGCGGCCGAAAAATTATCGAAAGGGGGCTTTGCCTCTGAAGCCCGCGTGGCCAGCGCCACAGCGGCCACACAAACCGCACGCGCCGGCGTTGCTGCCGCACAATCAGGCTTGCAGTCAACGCTTGCCGGCATCCAATCGGCCGAAGCGGCGGTCGCTTTGGCACAAAAAGAGATTTCTCGGCTGGTCATCCATGCCTCTTTTGATGGCATCTTGGAATCGGACACCGCCGAATTGGGCAGTCTTTTGCAACCGGGCGGTCTTTGCGCCACCGTTTTGCAACTTGATCCCATCAAACTTGTGGGTTTCGTGCCGGAGATGGCAATTCAGCATGTGAAACTCGGCGCCGCTGCCGAAGCGCGATTGGTGGATGGCCGTAAGATCCTGGGCGCGGTGAGCTTCATTTCACGCTCCGCCGATAAGGTGACCCGCACCTTCCAGGTCGAGGTGACCGTCCCCAATGAAGACCTGAGCGTCAGCGCCGGGCAAACCGCCGATATNACAATTTCAGCCCAAGGCACGCTGGCGCATCTTGTGCCGGGATCTGCCTTGACNCTGAACGACAATGGCACTTTGGGGCTGCGGATATTGGGCGCAGAGAATACCGTGCGCTTTGCTCCCGTCACCTTGATCCGCGATACGATGCAAGGGGTCTGGGTGGCCGGTCTGCCGCATCAGACCGATGTGATTGTTGTGGGGCAAGAATTCGTCACCGATGGCGTTATCGTCGATCCGACCTATACGGAGGTGGCACAATGACCGGTTTGGTCGATTGGGCCATAGCCCGAGCTCGAATGGTTTTGGCCTTCATCATGCTGTCTTTGGCGGTGGGTAGTTTCGCCTATGCGGTACTGCCGAAAGAGGGCGAGCCTGATATTGAAATCCCGGCGATTATTATNTCCATGCCGTTCCAAGGTATTTCAGCAGAAGACAGCGAAAAACTCCTCATCAAGCCGATGGAAACTGAGCTNTCAGATTTGGACGGGCTCAAAAAGCTGACCGCAACAGCCGTGGATGGCTATGCCAACGTGGTGCTCGAGTTNGAATTCGGCTGGGATAAGACCAAAATCATTGCCGATGTCCGNGATCGCATGGGCAATGCGCAAACCAAATTTCCCAAGGGNGGCGACACCTATTCGATCAGCGAATTTAACTTCTCTGAATTCCCGATCATCATCATTTCACTATCGGGATCCGTGCCCGAACGCACGCTTTTGAAGGTCGCGCAGGATCTTCAAGATCGGATTGAAGGTCTCGAACCGGTGTTGAGCGCCGGGTTGACCGGGCACCGCGAAGAAATGTTGGAAGTGCTGATCGACCCATTGAAGCTGGAGTCTTATAATGTGACGGCTGGCGAATTAATTGGCGTGGTGGTCAATAACAACCAATTGATCCCCGCCGGCGCAGTTGATACGGAAAATTCCAACTTTTCGGTCAAGATCCCCTCCGCCTTTGACGCGCCGGTCGACGTTTACAACCTGCCGGTCAAAATCAATGGTGACCGGGTTGTGACCCTCGGCGATATCGCCGACATCCGGCTGACCTTCGCAGACCGCACAGGTACGGCCCGTTTTAATGGCGACACCACAGTTGCCATTCAGGTGGTGAAGCGCAAGGGATTCAACCTGATCGACACGGCCAATTTGGTGCGCGAGGAAGTGGCAAAACAAGCCGCGCTTTGGCCCGTTGAGCTGCAAAATGCCATTCATGTAAACACCTCCAACGATCAGTCGCGGAATGTCGACGGTATGGTCAAACAATTGGAAGGGTCCGTGCTCACCGCCATCGCCTTGGTCATGATCGTGGTGCTGGCCGCGCTGGGGTCGCGTCCGGCCTTTTTGGTTGGGTTTGCCATCCCCACCTCATTTTTGCTCTGCTTTGCTTTTTTGGCGGTTATGGGAATCTCCATTTCAAACATCGTCATGTTTGGGCTCATTTTGGCCGTGGGCATGTTGGTCGACGGGGCCATTGTGGTGGTCGAATACGCAGATAAACGAATTTCTGAGGGCGCCGGTCCGATGCAGGCCTATGGCGATGCTGCGAAACGCATGTTCTGGCCCATTGTCTCCTCAACCGCCACAACCCTCTGCGCCTTCCTGCCGATGCTCTTTTGGCCGGGCGTGCCGGGGCAATTTATGGGTATGCTGCCGGTCACATTGATTTTCGTTCTCTCCGCTTCGCTGGTCGTCGCGCTGATCTACCTGCCAGTTTTGGGCGGTGTATCAGGTTCTTTGAGCCAGAAGTTCCGCGCAGCCTCTGACAAGCTGCGGCGACTGCCGCTCGTCTTGCGGGCCGCTCTGGTGCCGGTCGCCCTCTATGGGCTGTTTGTCGGTGCGATGCAGCTGTTGAACCCTGGCTATCTGTTTGGCGGACAAGCTCCCGAAGGGNTTGGCGGAACCGCTTTGGGCATTGGNCTGTTTTTGGTGGGCGCGGTGGTGACCTCGATCGTCATGGGCGCTGTTGAATTGCGCATCAATAAAGCCCGGATTAAGGGCGGGCATCAGCGCACTGCTTTTGGCTATTTTATCAAATTCATCACCGGCAACCCGGTCATGCCCATCGTGTCATTGGTGGGCGTGGCCTTCTTTGTAATCACCACATTCCAGTATTTTGGCGAAAACAACAAAGGCGTCGAGTTTTTTGTCGCAACAGAGCCGGAGCAAGCCATTGTCTATATTCAGGCGCGCGGCAACCTATCACTGCAAGAAAAAGATGCCCTGCTCAAACAGGCCGAAACCATCATTCTCAACACCCCCGGCGTGCAAAGCACTTTCGCCTTTGCCGGTGAAGGCGGGCTGAATGCCAATACGGGCGGGGCGGGTGCGCCACTTGATACCATCGGACAAGCGCAGATCGAATTGATCCCCTGGGAAGATCGCCCCGCCAGCCAAACTAACAGCAAGATTTTTGGTTTTATCCCCTGGACCTCTTCGGAGGTAGAGGAAGGATATGGTGGCAATGTCGTATTGAACAATTTGCAAGAGCAACTCGATGGCATAGCCGGCGTGCGCAGTCAGATCCTCAACCTCGCCATGGGGCCGGCATCTGCCAAACCTGTGCATCTTCGTCTTAAGGGAGATGATTGGGACACGCTTGTAAAGGCCACAACCCTGGCACGGGAAAAATTTGAGCAGACCGAAGGATTAATCTCCATTGAAGACACCCTGCCCCTGCCTGGTATCGACTGGCAAATTGATGTGGATGTGCAGGAAGCGGGGCGCTATGGGGCGGATGTGGCGACGGTCGGCGCCATGGTGCAATTGGTCACCCGTGGCATTTTGCTCGACACGATGCGCGTTGATAGCTCTGATGAAGAAATCGACATCCGGGTGCGTCTGCCGGAAGCTGACCGGGTTCTGTCAACGCTTGACACGTTGAAAGTCCGAACACCCACGGGGTTGATGCCGCTGTCTAACTTCATCTCTCGCAAACCTGTTGCCAAACTGGGGCAAATCACCCGCGTGGATCAACAGCGCTATTTCGATGTGAAAGCGGGCGTGCGCAGCGATGCGGTGAAGATGGTCACAAATGATGACGGCGCGACCCGCAAGGTCAATATGACCCCAGCGGAACGGATCGAAGAGATCACAGCTTGGCTGAACACCTCCCCCTTGCCTGCTGGCATTGAATGGGAATGGACCGGCGATCAGGAAGATGAGGCCGAAAGCGGCGCCTTTTTGCAAAACGCCTTTATGGGCGCTTTGGGGCTGATGTTCATCATATTGCTGGCGCAATTTAACTCTATTTATAACTCAGTTTTGGTTCTATTGGCGGTGNTCTTATCGACCACGGGTGTGTTGATCGGCATGCTGGTCATGGATCAAGCCTTCTCAATCATCATGACCGGTACAGGGATTGTCGCTTTGGCGGGGATCGTGGTGAATAACAACATTGTGTTGATTGATACCTACCAAGAATATAGCTCCTATATGCCGAGATTGGAGGCCATCACACGCACGGCAGAGGCGCGTATTCGCCCGGTCTTGCTGACCACCATAACCACTATGGCCGGTCTCACACCCATGATGTTTGGCCTCAGCCTCGATTTCATCAGCGGCGGCTATACGGTCGACGCGCCAACGGCCTTGTGGTGGAAACAACTGGCCACGGCGGTGGTCTTTGGTCTCGGGATCGCAACCTTACTGACATTGGTCTTCACCCCGGCAATGCTGGCGCTGCGGATCTGGATGGTCGCAGGTGCCTACGGGGCAGCAACGGCCGTCAGGGCGGGCGGATGGACGGCCGAAGGGCGCCGCATTCGTGAAGATTTACGCTTGGGCCGCTCGGCTAAGAAACTCCGCGGGCGCGAAATTTCTTGGGAAGATGCAGATCTGATCGACAGCAGCACGCCACGATAAACCCACAATCAGGAGCCCTCCTCCGAGAGCTGTAGGTGCCATAGATGGGAATAGCGCCCCTCTTGCGCCAACAGCTCCTCATGGCTACCGGATTCGACAATTTGCCCCTGCTCAAGCACAACAATGCGATCCGCATGAACGACCGTGGATAAGCGATGCGCGATGATCATCACCGTCCGCCCCTGCCCCATTTGGATCAGACTTTCTTGGATTTCATATTCCGTTTGCGTATCAAGCGCTGAAGTCGCCTCATCCAATAGTAAAATGGGCGGGTTTTTCAACAAGCTGCGGGCAATGCCGACACGTTGTTTCTCGCCACCAGAGAGCTTGAGCCCCCGTTCTCCGACCATTGTATCGTAACCATTGGGCAGGCTTTGCACGAAGTCATGAATTTGCGCCGCCTTGGCGGCCTGTTCGATCTCAGCGCGTGTCGCCGCATCGCGGCCATAGGCGATATTGTAATAAATCGTGTCATTAAACAAAACTGTATCTTGCGGTACCACACCAATGGCGTTGTGAAGGCTGTTTTGTGACACATCGCGAATATCCTGTCCGTCAATCAAGACCGCGCCAGCGCTGACGTCATAAAACCGGAACAACAAGCGGCCAATGGTTGATTTTCCGGAGCCGGACGGCCCCACAATGGCCAACGTTTGGCCCGGCTCCACCGCGAGATCAACACCCTTGAGAATGGCCCGTTCGGGATCATAGGCAAAATGCACATCACGAAACTCAATCCGTCCACCCGCCACATGCAACGGCGGGGCTCCTGGCTTATCTTGCACCTCAGGCGGTTGCTCCAACAGGCTGAACATTTCAGACATATCCACCAGCGCTTGACGAATTTCTCGGTAAACAAACCCCAAGAAATTGAGCGGCATCATCACCTGCATGATATAGGCATTCACAGCCACAAAGCCACCAACACTGATCCGACCATCCGCCACACCTTGCACAGACATAAGCATCACAACCACCATGGCTGTGTTGATGATCAGCGCTTGCCCGATATTAATGACCCCGAGCGAATAGGAGGTCTTCAGCGCCGCCGTTTCATATCCCTGCATGGCGGCATCGTAACGAGCCGCCTCTCGAGATTCCGCGCCGAAATATTTCACTGTTTCAAAATTCAACAGAGAATCAATCGCCTTTTGGTTGGCATCATTGTCTTGATCATTCATCTCTTTGCGGATTTTGACCCGCCATTCGGTCACAACCGCGGTGAACCAAACATAGGCGACAATCGCCACAACAATCACCAGCAGATAGCGCAGATCAAAAAATGCCGCCAGCGCGCCGGAGATCAGTACCAATTGCAAGAGCAAGGGACCAATTGAAAACAATAAGAAACGCAGCAAAAACGCGACGCCCTTGACACCGCGCTCCATGACCCGGCTCAACCCCCCAGTCTTACGACTGAGGTGATAGCGCAGAGACATATTGTGAATATGCTGAAACGTCTCGAGACCGACCCGCCGCAACGCGCGCTGCCCCACTTTGGCAAAGACCACATCCCGCAATTGTTGAAAGCCGCTGTCCAGGACCCGTGACACACCGTAAGCGATGGTCAGACCGCCGGCGCCCAACACAAACACAGAATACCCCGCATCCTTCCCCGACAGGCTATCCACCGCTGCGCCAAGAATCATAGGTGTCGCCACAGCCACGAGCTTGGCCAGGATCAAACTGGCCACAGCGATCACAACACGCCATTTGACCCAAGCCTGCCCCGCCGGCCAGAGATAGGGCACGACGCGCCGCACAACGCCAATCTCTACCCGACGCCCCTCGGCTTGCTCGGAGGTGCCAAGACTTTTCACTAAATTACGATTCCTTACCCTTAATTTCAGTGGCGACCGCGCGCTCAGTCTGGAATTTCAAAAACCTGGCCGGGATAGATCAAATCCGGGTCGCGGATTCGTTCTTTATTGGCCTCAAAGACTTTGAAATACTCAATACCGGCACCATAGCTTTCTTTGGCGATGGCCCAGAGCGTCGATCCTGGCTGGACGGTTCGAACCCGGAACTTCTGCGACGGCGTGCGCAAGACGGATGCCGTATCAGCCGGTTGAGCCTCGGTTGCCACAGTCTCTCCATCCGAGCTTTGCTCATCCTGTGGATTGAGCTCCGCCACTTCAGCTTGAACGGTCACCTCTACTTGCGTCACAGAGGTATCGGACGCAGTGTCGGAACCAGTTTCGGGCGCCGTGTCAGAACCGGTGTCGGCGGCAGTTTCGGGCGCGTCAGAGGACGGCGCATCCGCTTGCGCGCTTGGGGCCTCAGCGACATTCTCAGACGGTACCTCAACGCTTGGTTCCTCCGGCTCTGTCTTTGGCGCCATCAACTCGGCCAATTCTTCAGCTGCCTCGCGTTTGAATGGAGTTTCCGCGCGCGACACCACATCCCCTGTTGCATTTAACTCATCAACCCGCAGGGTATAAATACCAGGCTCAATATCGCTAAGCTCCAAGCTCCAATAGCCATTTGCCGAGATCTTACTTGTCGCGATAGATTGATTATCAAGGTAAATTCTAACAAAATTGCCAGCTTGACCCCGCCCGCCTAAAATCACATCGCCATTAGAGCTATAGGAAATAGTGTCAATTGTGACCGCAGGATCGGCCGCGCTTGGCGTTCCATCTTGCAACACCCGCACGCCATCTTCATCAGCCAGAATGACCGTTGCGGGGGCAGCATCCGCAGGGGCCTCTGTTGAGGCCGCCTGTGTTGGAGCGGTCTCAATTTCAATATCAGTTTCGGTTGCGTCGTTGGTTTCATCGGTGGTTGCAGTCTCAGCCGGTGCCTCACTCTCAGGCGCGACACTCTCCGACGCTGCAACCGCCTCCTCAACAGGCGCAGCGGTGCTGTCTGTGGCAGAGGTGGCAACAGGCGCAGGCGCGACAAAAACAGTTTGCACCGAGACAACCGGACCTGATCCGTCCTGCGCATAAAGATGTAGCTTCAGGCTCTGTTGATCGGCAGTCGCGGGAAGAAAGGCAAAAATGACAAATTGCCCGTTGCCAGTCAAATCCGCGCGTGCCTCTGGCAGCTCAACCCCATCCACGCTTAAAATCACATGGCCGCGACCCTGTGCTTGACCGGCGATAAGGGCTGAGCCGTCATCCTCAATGCGCACCACGTCAAATTTTGGAGCGGACAGGCTATTGCTTAAGGGTTCGGCCGGCGTATCCGCGCCGGCCTCCGCAGATTGACTTTCCTGCGCCGTCTCTTCCGGCGCGGCCTCAGCCGCGGCAGAGCCCGCATCCTGCGCAGGCGGATTGTCGCTTTCTGCCTTAATATCGCTCTCGGCGCCGGTCTCTGCCCCTGCCTCTGGCTCGGGCTCGGCCTCTGATCCGGCATCATTGGATACGGGCGCGGCAGCCTCCTCGACCGCAGGACCCTCATTTTGAGGATCAACAGCGGCGCGAATTTGCGGATAGAACCACCACAGCAGAACCAGACCTATCACCCCAGCTATAATTGCCGCAGTATTGCGCGAAGGTTCGGTCACTTTTTTCTTTTCGGTCACACTCATTTACCTGCATTCCCCAAGTCACTGTGTTATGCTATCAGCCACAACCAACCTGTCCAGCAAGAACTAAGGAATTCCTTAATATGACGAAATCAATTTGTGTTTTTTGTGGTGCGCGCATGGGAAACAACCCCGCTTTTGAACAGGCGGCCCGAGATTTAGGCGACATCTTGGCAAAAAATACCTGGCGCCTCGTCTATGGTGCAGGAGATATCGGCTTAATGGGGACCGTGGCCAACAGCGCGCAGGCCGCTGGCTCGACCACTTTCGGCGTCATTCCAGAGCATCTGATGCAAATGGAAGTCGGCAAGCGCGATGTGGATCGTTTCATTATCACAGACGATATGCACAGCCGCAAAAAATTGATGTTCATCAACAGCGATGCAGTGGTGTTGCTGCCAGGTGGCGCGGGCTCATTGGACGAATTTTTTGAAGTCCTGACCTGGGCACAGTTGGGCCTGCACAACCGGCCTATTATCGTGGCCAATATCGAAGGCTATTGGCAACCGATGCTCACGATGCTCGATCACGTCATCGCCTCGGGATTCGCCGATGCCAATTTGCGGAGCTTATTTTGCGTGGCTCAAACGGTGGAGGAGATCGAGTCCGTCTTGCGCTCTGCCCTAAAAACCGCCAGCCAATAGAAGACCAAGGCAATCCAGATCAGGGCAATGGCGATAACATGCCAGCCCGTGATCACCTCGCCTAAAATCACAATCGCACAGAAATATTGCAAGATCGGGTTGAGATATTGCACCAATCCAACAGTTGCCATGGGCACGCGCTGAGTTGCGTAAGTCATGAGCACAAGGGGCCCGGCGGTGATCAGCCCCGAAAACATCAAGGCCAAAAGGGTTTTTGTGTCTGGAAGATCGGCAAACGCATATAGATATGCCAAGGCAAAGGGCAGCAATAACACCACCTCTAGGGTCACTGAGACCACGGAATCCACTTTGATGATCCGCTTGAGCAGGCCATAAATCCCGAAGCTAAAAGAGATCATCAAAGCCAGCCAGGGCGCGGCACCCAGGCCTATGGTCAACACCAGCACAGCCACGCAGGCCAATGCGATCGCGACCCATTGCAACGCGGTTAGGGTTTCGCGAAAGGCCATAAACCCTAAAAGAACCATGACAAGCGGAAAGATGTAGTAGCCCAAAGAGGATTCCGTGACCCGCCCAACGCTGACCGAAAAAATGAACACATACCAATTAATGGCAATCATCACCCCAGCTAAGAGAATAAGGCCCATGGTTTTCGGCTGTTTGACAACTTGCAAAGCATGTCCTGTGCGGCCTGTGAGCACGAGCAAAGTGACAAAAGTCACAACAGACCAAAGCGTGCGATGCGCCAAGATCTCGGCTGGGCTTATGGCTTGGAACAGCGCGTAATAGACCGGCGACAAGCCCCAGGCGAGACAGGCCAAAACCATGGCAAGCGTGCCTTTTGCGAACTGTGTCATGCCGCCCTATCCTCATTTGCAGATACAATCCGCGCCACAAAAAATGGCCTGCTTAAGAAAACTTCAGCAGGCCATTCGCATTCAGACTGTCGCCTGGGTCTTACAGACGACCCGCAACATTTTCCCAATTGACCAGATTGTCGAGGAAATTTGACAGATAAACCGGGCGCTTGTTACGGAAATCAATGTAGTAAGAATGCTCCCAGACATCACATCCCAAGAGCGCAGTTTGACCNAAGCACAATGGGTTCACGCCGTTTTCTGTCTTTGTCACCGCCAAAGAGCCATCGGCGTTTTTCACCAACCAGCACCAGCCTGAACCGAATTGACCGGCACCGGCCGCAGAGAAAGCAGATTTGAAATCTGCTATTGAGCCGAAATTTTCGACCAAAGCCGCCTCAAGCGCACCGGGCATTTTGCTCTCGCCCGGGCCCATCATTTCCCAAAACTGGTTGTGGTTCCACAATTGGCTGATGTTGTTGAAAATACCGTTTTGAGCCACAGCGGAGGCGTCATATGTGCCCACGATGATCTCTTCGAGCGATTTGCCCTCCCACTCAGTGCCGGCGATGGCGGCGTTGCCATTCGTGACATATGCGTTGTGGTGCAGGTCGTGGTGGAATTCTAATGTCTCAGCGGACATGCCTTTGGAAGCCAAAGCGTCATGTGCATAGGGGAGATCAGGTAGTGTGAAAGCCATATCAGCGATCCTTTCAATGATGAATTGGTCTGTGCTGCCACAGGCTATATAAGCAATTTGTACAGA
>JGI26260J51721_1000619_pt1 | contig 15877 bp, 9 predicted proteins | sample SaaInlV_120m_DNA_4_FD_51721 | JGI IMG/M metagenome (IMG submission 51721)
CAGCTGGTTTTACAGGGTCCGCTGCTTTGGCAGAGGGCATGTCCATCGGTGTGTCTTGGGCAAGTTTCCAAGAAGAGCGTTGGAAAATCGACGAAGCTGCAATGGTTGCAGCCATTGAAGCGGCCGGCAATACATATGTATCCGCAGATGCGGAATCATCATCTGCCAAGCAGTTGACAGATATTGAAGCGCTGATCACCCAGGGCGTCGACGCTTTGGTTATCAACGCTTGGGACAAAGACGCAATCGCACCCGCGATCGAAGCGGCGGCAAACGAAGGCATCCCTGTGATCGGTTATGACCGGTTGATCGAAGATGACCGCACATTCTACCTGACATTCGACAATATCGGCGTTGGCCGCATCATTGCGAAATCTGTGCAGGCGGTTCAACCATCTGGCAACTATGCGATCATCAAGGGCGATCCAGGCGATCCAAACGCAATGTTCTTGCTGCAGGGCATGATGGAAGTCATTGGCTCTGATGTTGATGCGGGCAAAATCAAAATCGTTGGTGAGTCTTTCTCCGACGGATGGAAGCCAGAAAATGCTCAGAAAAACATGGAGCAAATCCTGACAGCCAATGACAACAAGGTGGATGCGGTTCTGTCAGAAAATGACGGCATGGCCGGCGGTGTTGTCGCGGCGCTTTCTGCACAGGGTCTTGTGATCCCAGTTGGCGGTCAAGATGGTGACTTGGCAGCGATCAACCGCGTTGCACGCGGCACGCAGACCGTGTCCGTTTGGAAAGATGCCCGCGATCTGGGTAAAGCGGCTGGTGAGATTGCCTCTGCTCTGGCAGCTGGCACATCCATGGACGCTATCGAAGGTGCGACCAAATTTTCCGGTGGTGAAAAAGGCATTGCAATCAACGCAATCCTTCTCGACCCAACACCTTTGACACGCGACAACCTGAGCNTTGCGATTGATGGCGGTCACATCAGCAAAGAGCAGGCCTGCGCCGGCGCTTTGCCAGGTGTTGATGGCTGTAACTAAGCCCTAANATCTGTGGCGCCGATCCATNACTTGGGTCGGCGCTCAGCCTCCTCCTCCTCCTCTTATTCTTTGGCCATTTTGATTTGGACATGTTCGAGTNGCCTTGTCAGATNTTCGTCTGCGCGCCCGCTCCTTGTTGATCAGAGTTGAGCCNATAGCCATTTTGGATTCCCTATGACTGATACTTCGACATCAAAGGCCGCAACCAAAAGCCCACAGGGTTTGATTGCGCGCTTCTTGAGCGACACTGAGATAGATACCCGGCTGCTGGGCATGTTGGGTGCATTGGCACTGATTTGGGGAGGATTTCACCTTTATGGTGTGATCTTCAATAATTTTGGTGCCTTTTTGACGCCGCGCAACCTTTGGAATCTATCTGTGCAAACCTCTTCCATTGGGATCATGGCAACTGGCATGGTGCTGGTGATTGTTACGCGCAACATTGACCTCTCGGTAGGATCAATGATTGGGGTGATTGCGATGTCCATGGGGCTGCTCCAGGTCGAGGTGCTGCCGCATCTTGTGGGGCTTGGTCATTGGTCGATCTGGATTGCCGCGGTGATCTGCGGTCTGATCGTTGGCACATTGATCGGCGCGCTACATGGGTGGCTGATCGCCTATCGCGAAATTCCGGCCTTTATTGTGACCTTGGGTGGCTTGATGGTCTGGCGCGGCATGGCGTTTTTATCTGCCGGAGGCCGCACGATCTCGCCTGTGGACAGCAAGTTTGCGCTTCTGGGCGGTGGTCCCTATGGCGCAGTTGGCGAGGTGGGCAGTTGGATCGTTGGTATTTTGGCCTGTCTCGGCGTGGCTTATATTATCTATTCGGGCCGCAAAGCCCGGGTTTTACATAATTTCCGCCTGCGCCCGCTNTGGGCTGAAGCCTTCTTAGCGCTTGTGGGATGGGCGACGATCATCGGTGCTGTTTTGTTGGTCAATTCTTATCCCTGGCCCAAGGGCATCGTCCGCCAATATGGTGCCAAGATCGGGCAAGACCTCGAAGGCACGTTCATCTCGCATGGCTTTGCCATTCCGGTTTTGATCTTGATTGCCGTTGGTATTGCCATGACAATTTTGGTAACGCGTACCCGGTTTGGTCGCTATGTTTTTGCTATCGGAGGAAATCCCGAGGCCGCCGCTTTGGCAGGGATTGATACCCGCTGGGTGACGCTCAAAGTGTTCGCCTTGATGGGCAGTTTGACGGCGATTGCAGCGATCATCGCCTCGGCGCGTCTCAACTCTGCAACCAACGCATTGGGCACGCTTGACGAGCTATATGTGATTGCCGCGGCGGTGATCGGTGGCACCTCGCTGGCCGGTGGGGTTGGTAAAATTTACGGTGCGATTTTGGGGGCTTTGGTGATGCAAAGCTTGCAGTCGGGCATGGTGCTCATCGGATTTGACAGCGCTATTCAACGGATCGTCGTGGGTATGGTTCTCGTGCTCGCTGTCTATCTCGACATCCTATATAATAAACGTGTGAAGTGAGGAGACAGATTATGAGCAATTCAGGCACTCCTCTGGTCGAGTTAAAAGACATCTCGATCGCATTCGGCGGCATTAAAGCGGTAGATGGCGTCAGCGTTGATCTTCATCCTGGCGAAGTGGTCGGGCTCTTGGGCCATAATGGTGCGGGCAAATCAACTTTGATCAAATGCCTCTCTGGCGCCTATAAGGCCGACTCTGGCGATGTATTCATCAATGGCGAGAAAGTGGTCATCAACAACCCGCGCGACGCGCGTGCGCACAATATTGAAACCATCTATCAAACGCTGGCTTTGGCCGATAACCTTGATGCGGCCTCCAATCTGTTTTTGGGGCGTGAAATTGTCGGGCCGGGCGGGTTTTTAGACGATAGCAAGATGGAAGCTGAGACGCGCAAAATCATGGGCCGTCTTAATCCGAATTTCACCAAATTTTCNGAGCCGGTTTCCGCCCTATCTGGCGGTCAGCGTCAATCGGTTGCGATTGCGCGCGCNGTTTATTTTGANGCCAAAATCTTGATTATGGACGAGCCGACGGCGGCTCTTGGCCCGCAAGAAAGTGAAATGGTTGCGGAGCTTATTCAAGANTTGAAAAAGCAAGGCTTGGGGATCTTCCTAATCGAGCATGACATTCACAACGTCATGAAACTCTGCGACCGGGCCAGCGTGATGAAAAATGGGCAATTGGTTGGNACGGAACGCGTTGCGGATGTGACCGAAGATGATATTCTGTCNATGATNATTCTGGGCAAAAATCCAAAGGAATCCAGCTAGCCTATGTATATCGGCTTAGATCTTGGGACGTCAGGTTTAAAGGGCATCGTCATTGACGATGCCCAAACTATTTGTGCCGAAGCCACCGCGCCATTGCAGGTCAGCCGGCCCCAGGCGGGCTGGTCAGAGCAAGCGCCACAAGATTGGCTTGAAGCTGCAACAGCGGTTCTTTCCTCCTTAGCAGAGCAGGCCGATTTGAGCGCCGTGCGTGCCATTGGTCTTTCGGGTCAGATGCATGGGGCGACGCTGCTCGATGAGCAAGATAGGGTGCTGCGCCCCTGTATTTTATGGAACGATACCCGATCGGCGGCTGAGGCCGAAGCGATGGATCGCAATCCAATCTTTCGCGCGCTGACCGGCAATATCGTGTTTCCTGGCTTTACCGCTCCGAAGCTTGCCTGGGTGCGGCGGCAGGAGCCTGAGATTTTTGCCAAAGTGGCCAAGGTTCTTTTGCCGAAAGATTATCTGCGGCTTTGGTTGTCAGGGGCGCATGTAGCAGAGATGTCCGACGCGGCTGGCACCTCTTGGCTTGATGTGGGCGCGCGGGCTTGGTCCGACGATTTGCTTGAGGCGACAGGATTGCAGCGGGCACATATGCCCGATCTTGTGGAGGGCTCAGAGCCCTCTGGCATGTTGCGCCGGGATCTCGCGGCGCGCTGGGGCATGCGGGCGGATGTGGTCATCGCTGGTGGCGGTGGCGATAATGCGGCCAGCGCGATTGGTGTGGGCGTGGTGCGCGCCGGCGAGGCCTTTGTCAGCTTGGGAACCTCTGGCGTCTTATTTGCGGCCAGTGATGCCTATCAGCCTGATCCGGCCAGTGCGGTACATAGTTTTTGCCATGCGGTGCCGCAAACCTGGCACCAAATGGGCGTGATTTTGGCAGCCTCCGATGCTTTGAGTTGGTTTGGCCGCGTGTTGGGCGCAGCGCCGGGGGATATGACCTCTGAGCTTGGGCCGCTGCAAGCACCATCTTCAACTCTGTTTCTACCCTATCTGGGCGGGGAGCGTACGCCGCATAATGATGCGGTGATCCGCGCCAGTTTTCTCAATCTTGACCACAGCACCGATCATGTCGCCATGACGCGGGCGGTGATGGAAGGGGTCACCTATGCGGTCCGCGACAGCTTTGATGCGCTGACTTCGACCGGGACAACGATTGAGCGCTTGCTCGCTGTGGGTGGTGGCTCGAAATCTGATTATTGGGTGCAGGCGATAGCAACGATCTTGGGGCTGCCCATCGAGCTGCCAGTTTCAGGAGATTTTGGCGGTGCCTTTGGGGCGGCTCGGCTGGCGATGATGGCCACTGGTGCCAAAGTGAGCGAGGTGGCCACTGCGCCCAAAATCGCGCGGGTGGTTGATCCCGTGGCTGGCCTCACCGATGAGTTCATGTCCGGCCTGAGTGCCTATCGCGCGGCTTATCAGGCTTTGAAAGGGCTTGGCGGATCTGCGGCCGGCTAACGATTGGGGTCTTTGCGCCTTCCGAAAGATGTGCCACTCTTGCCCTATCATGGCTATTAACCTGTCTTAGAAAAGGTGTTCGATGACTGACTTCTTCCAAGGAATTCCCCAGATTCGCTATGAAGGACCGCAAACGGATAATGAGTTTGCCTTTCGTCATTACAATCCAGATGAGATGGTCATGGGGAAAAGCCTCAAGGAGCATTTGCGCTTCGCTGTGGCCTATTGGCATTCCTTCGCATGGGAGGGGGGCGATCCCTTTGGGGGACGCAGCTTTGATCGACCTTGGTTCGGGTCACAGATGGCTTTGTCCAAGCTCAAGGCAGATGTGGCCTTTGAGATGTTTGATATTCTTGGCGTGCCGTATTTTTGTTTTCATGATGCTGATGTGCGTCCCGAGGGGCGCAATTTTGCCGAAAACACCCGCAATCTCGAAGAGATGGTGGAGTATTTTGCCCTAAAAATGGAAACTTCTCAAACTCGCTTGCTGTGGGGCACTGCGAATTTGTTCTCCCATCGGCGCTTTATGGCGGGGGCGGCAACGAATCCGGATCCTGATGTTTTTGCCTTTAGTGCCGCAACGATCAAGAGCTGCATGGATGCGACTGCAAAGCTGGGCGGTGAAAACTATGTGCTTTGGGGTGGGCGTGAGGGCTATGAGACCTTGCTGAACACTGACTTGGCGCGTGAGCGTGCCCAGGCTGGGCGTATGCTACAGATGGCGGTCGAATATAAACATAAAATCGGCTTTAAGGGTGCGATCTTGATAGAGCCCAAGCCGCAAGAGCCGACAAAGCATCAATATGATTATGATGTTGCCACGGTCTATGGCTTTTTGAAGGACTTTGGTCTGGAGCAGGAAGTTAAGGTAAATATTGAGCAGGGACATGCGATCTTAGCGGGACATTCTTTTGAGCATGAGCTGGCTTTGGCGCGTGCTTTGGGGATTTTTGGCTCTATTGATATGAACCGCAATGATTATCAATCAGGTTGGGATACCGATCAATTTCCCAACAATGTGCCAGAAACCGCTTTGGCGTATTATGAGGTGCTAAAGGCCGGTGGATTTACCACGGGCGGCACGAATTTTGATGCAAAGTTGCGGCGCCAATCCCTTGATCCAGAAGATTTAATTTTAGCCCATCTGGGTGCGATGGACAGTTGCGCGGCGGGTCTAAAGGCCGCCGCGGCTATGCTTGCGGATGGCCGGCTTGAGGCGGCGCGAACCGAGCGCTACGCCGGGTGGGACAGCCCCGAGGGTCAGGCGCTTTTGCACAGTGATTTGGCGCAGATTTCTGCCCGGGTTCTGGCTGAAGATATCAACCCAGAGCCGACATCAGGCCGGCAGGAGCGTTTGGAAAATCTGGTTAATCGCTTTTTGTAAAAGTGGATCAAGATTTGGCGAATAAATCGCAGAACTGATCGCGCAGGGTATTCTTTTGCACCTTGCCCATCGTATTGCGCGGCAATTCGGGCAAGAGGATTAGCTTTTTGGGCAGTTTGAAGCGGGCGAGAGATTGCGAGATATGGGCGTGTATCGCGTCCAGATCGGGGGCGCGTTCCGCACTGGGCACGATGAGTGCCAGCACGGTTTCGCCAAAATCTGGATGTGGAACACCGATCACCGCGCTTTCCAGCACCCCCTCTTGCGCGTCCAGCACCGCCTCTATTTCCTTGGGGTAGATGTTAAATCCGCCGGAAATGATCAGGTCTTTGTTGCGTCCGACAATATGGACATATCCATCGGCATCAATCATGCCCAGATCCCCAGTGATGAAAAACCCATCGCTGCGCAGCTCTTCGGCAGTTTTCTCGGGCATATTCCAATAGCCCTTGAAGACATTCGTTCCGCGCACTTCGATCTGGCCAATATCCCCTTGGGGCAGTGTGTCCCCCGTGGTGCTGTCAGTGATTTTCAGCTCAATCCCCGGAAGCGGAAATCCGACTGTCCCCGCACGGCGCGCGCCCTCATAGGGATTCGAGGTGCTCATATTCGTTTCTGTCATGCCGTAGCGCTCAAGGATGCGATGACCGCTGCGCTCTTCAAACAGCTTATGAGTTTCCGCCAGAAGCGGCGCGCTGCCAGAGATAAAAAGCCGCATGTGCCCGGTCAGAGCCCTGTCGAAGCGTGGATCATCAAGCAGCCTAGTGTAAAAGGTCGGCACGCCCATCATAGAGGTAGCTTGTGGCAATAAAGCGATGATCGCCTCGCGGTCAAACTTTGGCAAAAAGAGGATTTTGCAGCCAGATAAGAGGGCAATATTGGTCGCCACAAACAGCCCATGGGTGTGAAATATCGGCAGAGCATGCAAGAGCACATCCGTGGCAGTGAAGGCCCAGTGATCCGTTAGGGCTTCGGCATTGGATAAAAGGTTGTTTTGCGTCAGCATCGCGCCCTTTGATCTGCCGGTTGTGCCGGAGGTATAGAGGAAGGCGGCCAGATCCTCCGCCTTACGGGGCACGGTTGAAAACTCTGTGGGCTGCGGCGCAGCCTTCTGGGCAAAACTGCCGCTTCCCAAGGCATCCATGGTTTCCAACTGCGCGCCAGTGGTCTGGGCAAGCGGGGTCAGGGACTCTTGGGATTTAGGATCACAAATGAGCACCCGAGCGCCGCTGTCTTCCACGAAATATGACAGCTCACTGGCTGTATAGGCAGTGTTCAGCGGCAAGAATATTAGGCCCGCTTGCACGCAGGCGGCATAGATGGCCAAGGATTGCGGAGATTTTTCGATCTGAACGGCCACCCGATCACCGGGGGTCAGGCCAAAGTTGGTTAGGACATGGGCATATTGCGCCGCTTGCTGCAAAAACTGGCCATGGGTGAGGGTCGTGCCATCTTGCATCTGCAAAAAGACAGTCGTTTGACCCAAATGGCGTCCGAATAAGGCGTCATAAAGTGGATTGGCCATGTTACTTACCTGCTATTTTGGTCCTCACAGAGGCGCACAGCGTGCGCACGGGTGCCGAGGCCACGACGGTTTTATCTTTCACGAATTGTTCGTGATTGTGAGAAATTTTTCCAAGATCGTAAAGGTAATTGACCATCGTGCCATTGGACTGTGCCAAACCGTTGGCTGAGGTATCTGCAGCGGTGTGCACCGCATGAACACGCGCGCCATTGCCGAGGTGAAACCGTGCCACGGGGTCAAATGGACTGCCATCCTTGGTCTTGGCTTCCAGCAAATAATAGGCTGCAAGCGAGGCGCTTTGGGTCTCTATCCCCTTGGGCAGATCGGCTTGTTTCAGCCACCGGTTCAGGCTTGGGATCGGTGATAGGGTGACAAATGTGGACAGACCCGGCAAATCCTGAGCCAAGTCTGCGGCCACTTGTTTGATCAAGGAATTGCCAAAGGAAATTCCGGCCAAACCGGCCTGGCAATTGGAGATAGAATAAAAAACGGCTGTGTCGGCATCCCCGGCGCTGATGGCTTCGCGATCATCTGTCAGCAGATCTTGGATAGAGTTGGGAATGCCTTTCGTCAGCGCGACCTCCACAAAAATCAATGGTTCATTCGGCATGGATGGGTGAAAAAATCCAAAGCAACGCCGATCTTCAGGTTTGAGGCGGCGGCGCAAATCATCCCAGCTGTCGATGGCATGCACGGCTTCATAGGCAATAATTTTTTCCAAAATATCCGCGGGGCTGCTCCAATTTATTGGCCGCAAGACTAGGAACCCGCGGTTGAACCAAGATGCAAAAAGGTGCTTTAGATCCACATCTAAGGGCCCCAAATCGGGCCGATCTTTGATGACCTGTAGCAGGTCCTTGCGCAGTTGCACCAATTGCCCCGTCGCCCCAGGCACCTGATTGAGCCGCCGGGCCAGCTCTTGACGTTTGGGCTCGCTGGCGATGGCGAAGCTTCGATAGGTATCTTTGTTGGGATCGGCCTTATAGGCTTTAAGGCTGGTGACCACCTCGTCGGGGTCGATTTCAAGCTCATGAGTCATAAACTCGAAAAATGCCAATTTTTCATGCGCGCTCATGGCCTCGTAACGATCGAGAACGGTGTGGGCCATGGTTACGCCAGAGACCTCGCCGATACTGCCCAAAAGAGCGCGTGCCAGATCGGTCGTACTGCGCGCCTCCGCTTCTTTTGACAGAAATTTTTGATAGCGGCGGTCAAAAAGCGTAGAGATCAATTCGCTGAAGAAACTCATTATGCTGACCTGCGATGATGGCAATTGGGGATGGGCAAATCCTCACTGGGCTTTGGCAATTGATTACCTGCGCGCCCAGAGGCCAGTGTCAGAAGAATTGAGATCATAGCTTTTCCAGAAGTGTCTCGCCACGCAGCACCCTGGCGGCCTCAGCGCAGATTTGTCCCATGCATCGAATTTTTGGTCAATAATTTTTTGTGCAAGATCTTGGCTTGTCCCGGCCCGCAGCTTTCACTATTTTGTGTTGTAATTTAGATATTTAGAAGGCGCATCGGCCTGTTTTCCGGCGACCAATCCGCGCTGCTGTGACGTTGCGTTGCAAAAGGCTAACGGCCTGAGTGCGCCGAACTGGGCGTGTTGCCTCAAACGAAATGGAGCGCGATCAGCACCCGCGGGGGCCTCATGCCTACAGGCAGGCATGAGACCTTTATTTCGGCGCTGGAAAATCGCGATGCACCGCCGTTTTAGCCCAACAGACGCCGCGCGATGACCTGCGCTTGAATTTCCCCGGCGCCTTCAAAGATGTTCAAAATCCGCGCATCGCACAGAACACGGCTAATCTTATATTCCAGCGCAAACCCATTGCCGCCATGGACTTGCAGCGCATTATCTGCAGCCGACCAGGCCACGCGGGCACCCAGCAGTTTGGCCATGCCCGCCTCAATATCGCAGCGGCGGCCCTCATCTTTTTCTAGGGCACTGAAATAGGTCAACTGCCGCGCCACCGTGATCTCGACTGCCATCATTGCCAATTTATTGGCCACCCTTGGAAAGGCGATGAGGGATTTGCCAAATTGTTTGCGATCCATGGCGTAGCGATAGGCCAGATCAAGCGCCGATTGCGCCACACCCACGGCGCGCGCGGCTGTCTGAATGCGGGCGCTTTCGAAGGTTTCCATCAACTGCTTAAACCCTTTGCCGGTTTCCCCGCCCAAAAGGTTTTCCCCCTTCACCTCAAAGCCATCAAAGGCCAGCTCATATTCCTTCATGCCGCGATAGCCCAAGACCTCAATCTCACCACCGGTCATGCCGTCACTTGGGAAAGGAACCTCTTCGCTCCCGGGTGTTTTCTCGGCCAGGAACATTGAGAGGCCTTTGTAATCTGTTGTGTCTGGATCCGTGCGCGCCAGTAAGGTCATGACATGCGTGCGCGTGGCATGGGTGATCCAAGTTTTATTGCCGGTCACGCTCCAATCATCACCTGATTTGACGGCGCGGGTGCGCAGGGCTCCAAGATCGGATCCTGTATTTGGCTCGGTGAACACTGCAGTTGGCAGTTTTTCCCCACTGGCCAATGCGGGCAACCATTTCTCTTTTTGCTCCTCTGTACCGCCGGCGATAATCAGTTCTGCGGCAATTTCGCTGCGCGTTCCGAGCGAGCCGACACCGATATAGCCACGGGACAATTCTTCGCTGACCACGCACATCGAGGCTTTTGACAGGCCAAAGCCCCCATATTCCTCTGGGATGGTCAGGCCGAAGACGCCCATTTCCGCCAATTCATCAATGACTTCCATTGGGATCAACTCATCTTTGAGGTGCCATTCATGGGCGAAGGGTTCGACCTTTTCGACCGCGTAGCGGCGGAACTGTTCGCGGATCATCTCAAGCTCTTCATCCAGGCCAGAGGCTTCGAGGATCGTATTGGCCTCAAATTCCTGCATCAAGGTCACAAGCCGCAAACGCGCGGCCTGCGTATTGCCGTCACTTGCCAGCTGGGCTGCAGCGCCCGTTGTAAGCGGAGCGGCCGCCTCTGCGGGCAGGCCCAAGTCTTGTAATCGAACGACTTCCGTTTGGTTCATTGGGATGCCACCGGTCAATTGACACAGATATTCTCCAAATGCGATCTGGTGAATCAGCTGTTCGGTCTCGCCGAATTTTTGCTGCGCTTGCAAAGCTTCCGCCCAAATCTGCATCTGCTGGAGACTTTGCACATAGGTGGCCAGCCAAGCAAAGCCATGCGCTGCGGTTTGGTGTTCTTCAATCAACGCGTTTTGAACCCTGCCATCCGCACTCACCATATCACGCAGGCGCATGCGTGCAGCCTCGCAGATTGCTTCAGCCGCAGGCAGAGCCTCGGCGGTCAGGGAGAGCAAATTTGGAAGAATTACCGGAGCTGTCATGTTCACATCCTATTTTTGCGGTCGCGCATCGCGCGTTACTGGTTAAGATGTAACCTAGGTTGCTTGCAACCGCAGCACAACTTTCATTCAAAAGAAAATGCAATTTTGAAGTATTATGTCGCAGTCGAATTGCAGTGCAGTGTCCGCCATGTGCCGTTATGCTGCACAAATGACCTATGATCTGAGCCTGGCTCCTTTGGATTTACTTCTATGGATTGCGGTTACAGCCGTGATTGCCGGCATGATAAAAGGAATTGTAGGATTCGCGATGCCGATGATTTTCATCACCGGCATGACCATTTTCGTCGGTCCAGATTTGGCGCTNGGCCTGTTGATTCTTCCGACACTTGTGACCAATGCTTGGCAGGCGGGCCGGCAGGGNTTTTCCGCAGCGCTCAAGTCGCTCTATGATCATCGTTGGTTTTTGGGGCTGGGTTACGGGGTGCTTTTGGCCAGTACCCAGCTGGTTCCGCTTCTGTCACAAGAATTGTTCTTTCTGTGCCTTGGAGTCTTTGTGGTGGGATTCGCCAGTTTGATGCTGAGCGGCTGGAGCCCGCAAGGGCGCAGTGGCCTGGGCTTGTCCTTTGCCTATGCGGTCATTGGCGGCCTTAGCGGTGCAATTTCTGGCGTTTGGGGGCCACCAACAGTGATGTATTTGTCCAGCTATAACTTAGACAAACAGGCGCAAATGCGGGCGCAGGGTGTGATTTATGGCCTTGGGGCCGTGCTGCTGTTATTTGGTCACCTCGGCTCGGGCATCGCCACGCCCCAGGCATTGGCCCTGGGCGCTTTTGCGATTGCACCGGCCTGTTTGGGCATATGGATCGGGTTTCAAATCCAAGATCGCATCAACCAAAATATGTTCCGCATCGCGACGCTGAGCGTTTTGATTGTGGCAGGCCTGAATTTGATCCGCCGCGGGGTGATGTGATCCTTGATCCCGCAGCTCCGTAAGCGTCTTGCGTCTAGCCGCCCAATGCAATCGCACGCACGTCATCGTCAATATGCGGCAAATATTGCTTGAAATTCTCGCTGAACATCGTGACGAGCTTTTCGGCCTGTGCGTCATAGGCGTCTTTGTCTTCCCATGTGCGTCTTGGCTCGAGCAAGAGATCTGCGACACCCGGCACTGAGGTCGGTACGTCAAAGCCGAAATTTGGATCGGTTCGGAATGTGCCATTGGCCAAAGTGCCATCGAGCGCGGCGCTCAGCAACAAGCGGGTGGCACGGATCGGCATCCGGCTGCCTGTGCCATAAGCACCGCCGGTCCAACCGGTATTCACCAACCAGCAGGTTGCGCCATGTTTGGCGATTTTTTCGCGCAGAAGGTTGCCATAAATTTCAGGACGGCGCGGCATGAAGGGCGCGCCAAAGCAGGTTGAGAAGGTCGGCTGCGGTTCGGTTACCCCGCGTTCGGTCCCAGCCACTTTTGCGGTGAAGCCCGACAAGAAGTGATACATGGCTTGCGCCGGCGTTAGCCGTGCAATCGGAGGCAAAACGCCAAAGCTGTCACAGGTCAACATGATGATATTCTTCGGATGCCCGCCCAAGGCTGTTGGCGACGCGTTCGAGATGTATTCCAAAGGATAGGCACAGCGCATATTGGCCGTCAGGCTGTCGTCATCGAAATCCAGCTCTTTGGTTTCTCGATCATAGACCATATTCTCAATGACCGTAGCGAATTTCGAGGTGGTTGCGAAGATCTCTGGTTCTGCCTCTGCACTGAGGTTGATGGTTTTGGCATAACATCCGCCTTCAAAATTGAAGGTGCCGCGATCAGACCACCCATGCTCGTCATCGCCAATCAACACGCGAGAGGGATCTGCTGACAGCGTGGTTTTCCCGGTGCCCGAAAGCCCAAAGAAAACCGCCGTATCCACTGGGTTGCCAGGGGCGTGATTGGCCGAGCAATGCATCGGCATAATGCCTTTTTCGGGTAGTAAATAGTTGAGCAATGAGAAGACAGATTTTTTGTTTTCGCCTGCGTATTCGGTGCCGCCGATCAGGATGACGCGGCGGTCAAAATTCATCGCGATGACCGTCTCAGAGCGGCAATTGTGGCGCTCAGGGCTGGCTTGGAAGGAGGGGCAATTTATCACAGTCCAATCAGCGGTGAACTCTTCCAGCTCGTCTGCGTCAGGCCGGCGCAACATGTGGCGAATGAACAGCCCATGCCAGGCCAGCTCTGTCACCATGCGCACATCGAGGCGGTTGGCAGGATCTGCGCCGCCAAAGAGGTCCTGCACAAAATAATCACGCCCTTGCATATGCGCAATCATATCCTCGTAGAGCGCCTCAAAACCCGCCTCAGACATGGCCGCATTGTTTTCCCACCAAATGCTATCGGCCACAGACGCTGTTTTGACCACATGTTTGTCTTTTGGAGATCGACCAGTGAATTTGCCGGTGGACACCAAAAAGGCACCGCCCTTTCCAAGTGTACCTTCTTTGCGTTCTAAGGCCTGCTCAATGAGCGTGGGTTCCAGCAGGTTGTAATAGACAGTCCCCAGCCCTGTGATGCCTTGATCTTCGAGGGTGAATTGGGGGTTTACGCGTCCATTGGTCATGCCATCGCTCCTAAGGCTTGCATCATACGGACAGCCTTTAACATGCCACGGTAGACCATCAACAGTATCGGGCCGGGTCGTTAGCGCAATCAGTGGCAGTTTGGCGCAATAATTTTTTTGACTTGGGCAAAATTAACGTCATTGAAGCGAATTGCGGATCATAGTGCTGGGAGTTTCAGGCTGATTCGTAGTTACATGTTGCACAGATCAACAAAACTACAGAAAGTGATGGCAGATATCAGTGTTATAATGTTGAGCCGATCAGAGGACGATACTTATGCCAAGAATAGTTCTTGTCGATGATGATCGCAGTCACATGATGTCGCTCTCCATGATGCTCGAAGCTGAAGGGTTCGAAGTTGAATGCTATGTCGATGGGCTTTCCGCTTGGGAGGCTTTGTCAAAGTCGCTGCCNGATATTTTGGTGCTGGAAGCCAAGTTGCCCGCCCTTGATGGTATGGATGTGTTGCAACGGCTNNGGCAAGTGTCGACCATTCCGGTGATGTTTTGCACCANAAAAGAGGATGAGATTGACGANGTGTTGGGTCTGCGCATGGGGGCAGATGACTATGTGAAAAAACCAAGTTCACCGCGGGTCTTGCTCGAACGTATCCGCGCGCTCCTGCGGCGATGGGACGTATTGGGCGGGGATCAAGCTTCAGAGGCGGATGATACAACNACTATGGTGCGGGGTNATTTGTCGATGGACCCGATGCGGCACGGGGTGACTTGGCGCGGCATGGCCGTTGCCTTGACAGTGACGGAATTCGCTTTGTTGAAGACCTTGGCGGTTAGGCCGGGCTTTGTCAAAAGCCGCGATCAGCTGATGGATGTGGCCTATGATGATCAGGTCTATGTCGATGACCGAACAATAGACAGCCATATCAAACGGCTGCGCAAAAAGATGCGACGGGTGGACGGAGATTTTGATGCGATTGAGACACTTTATGGTATCGGTTACCGATATAATGAAGCCTAAGTCTTGGCTCTTGCGAGGATGGGGTAGTCGCGATGAATGATCTCATCGTCTACCGCCGAAATAGATGGTTTATCGGACTTCTTAGCTCCCCCATGACCCGCCGGATCGCGTTTTTCCATCTGCTCGTGCTTATGCTGCCGGCTGCAGGTGTTTTTTGGCTGCTCCACCTCCTGCTTGATCATGACGGTGTCAAGCGCGCGCAATTGACCTCTGAGGTTCTTTTGCTGGCCCAGGTGGTTGAGGGGCAGTTGCCGCATCGTGTCCCGGTGGATCTTATGCATGGGGATGGGGCGGATCTTGAGAGGGTTTTCGAAACGATCACCTTGCGTGCCGGTGTTGAGGCCATTGCCTTCGGCCCGCGGGGGGAACAGCGCAGCCTCACGCCCGGGCACAGCCTCATGTCCCATTCGGCCTTGGCGTCTTTTGGTGCCTGGCCCGCTTGGCTTGGACCGTCGTCGCCTGTCTTGTTGGATCATTTGGCCGCGATCTACGCGCAACTCTTGCCGCAAGGCACCAGCTCGGTGAGCCAACCGGAGGGGGCGGCATCTGTGATCGCGGCTGTGATCAATGCTCCATTGTCACCGCGCAAGGCCCAGAGCCATAGCATAGGAGACCAGATCTGGGTGGCCACACCCATCGTGCATCGACAAGTGATGGTGGGTGGCCTTGCCCTTGGATATCCGGCCAATCTCACAGACCCCGGAGGGGGGAGAATGGGTCTGGAATTGGCCTTGCGCTTGCTTTTCGCGGCAATGGGTCTTGCGATCATTCTGTCGGTCGTGGCCGCCTGGGTCATGTTTGGACCGGTCGACCGCATCACTGCCTCTATGGAGCATTTTTCCCATCAGCTGCGCCATGGGGTTGGGGCCAAGACGATCGCAAAGCCGAGGTTGCCGCAGCGCAGAGATAGCATTGGTCGTTTGTCCGAGGCGTTGCACAATACCATCGGCGCGCTTTTCATCCGCATCAGAGAGGCAGAGGCGATTGTCGGGGAGATGGCGGGTGAAATCACCAATCCGATGACGTCAATGAGATCGGCAATCAAAGCTCTGCGGCTCCAACAAGACCCGTCGGCATCAGCAAAACTGCTGGATGTGATAGATAATGATTTGCTGCGCTTGGAGCGGGCAACAGCGCCAGTTGCGCAGGCGGCGCGCGGTCTAACCCTAACGCAACTGACGCCAAAAGTGCCGGTCATCATCGAAGGTTTGCCGACGGGCGTGGGAGACATTGTCTCTGCGTTTTTGTCGAATGCCATTCAGAGATGCGCTTGGGGGGATGAAATTCGGATTTGGACGCGGATTCAAGATCATATGGTTTTGGTCGTGGTCGAAGACAC
>JGI26260J51721_1000626_pt1 | contig 15824 bp, 11 predicted proteins | sample SaaInlV_120m_DNA_4_FD_51721 | JGI IMG/M metagenome (IMG submission 51721)
TAGTAGAAACCGATGAGAAGGTAGGAACACAGACCCATAATCTCCCAGAAGATGAACAGCCAAAGGAAGGAATCTGCAAGGACCATGCCGAGCATACCAGAACAGAACAAGACGAACTCAGCATAGAATCGGTGGTTTCGGTTGTCATTGATTGGATCGGTGTTCATGTAACCGATGCTGAAGATGTTGATCAACAAGCAAAGGAAAGCAGCCACGAACAACAGCATCACGGTGATGTGATCGACGTAGATGCCAAAGCCAAACTTATCGGTACTGACGCCAGCTGAAGTGCCGTCCCAGACACCAGAGGTGAACCAATGGAACACTGAGTCGTGACCTGCTTGCACTGAGCCAATGAAATCGGCAATTAACAACAGGGAAAGCACGAGCACTGCGCTCATGACACCAAGGGCAATAATGCCCCCTTCCTTCACTGCATTTTTCCAAGTTGGGTTTCCGTTGAACACCTTACCAAGGAAGAGAATCACCGCAAAGGCAANCATCGGCAAAAGCACGATGAGGGGTGCCAGTTCGGTAACGTGAGGCGCTGCGATATCTGTAACTTCTGAACCTGCCATCATCTCACCTCAGTTCTTCAGGACATCCACATCGTCCAATGATATCGTGTCGTGTTGACCATACATAGCGAGGAAAATTGCCAGTCCGATGGCAACTTCACTGGCCGCAATGGCAATAGCAAAAATGGTGTAAACCCATCCGGTGGTGTCACCGTGATGGACGGCTGCTGCGGCAAACTGCATGTTTGCGGCGTTGAGCATCAATTCAATGCACATCAAGACGATGATGGCGTTCTTTCGAGTGAANGCACCACCAAGTCCAATGACGAACATGAGGGCTGAAAGAGCGGATACCAATGCTGGATCAATCATTCTTCTTCACCTCCAAATTCCCACAAGAGATTCTCCATTCGCTCGTCGCGAACAAGGTATGCTGCGCCAATCATGGCCATCGACATCAGCACACCAAGGATGAGCAATGGAAGCGCCCAATCGGTAAGCAATGCATCAGCGAGNCCGCTGGTGGTTGGCTCGTCCTCACTTGCGTCNGCCCANACAGCGTCTGCGCTGAGCACGGAAACAAGGATCATGCCAAGGGCGAGCAAGCCCATGCGAGTTGCGAGGGAGAGAACCTTCATTCGAAGTCCTCCTCAAGGATTTGACGGCGTGTGAGCATGATACCAAACAGCACCACCAACCCAACACTTGCCAGATAAACGAGGATTTGAATGGCTGCAAGGAATTCTGCACCCAAGAGGATGAAGATACCTGAAACAGCCATGAAACTGAAGATCAGTGAAAGCATCGAGTGTGCAACACGTTGTGCAAGAATGAGNCCGAGCGCTCCCCCCAATGCAATGGTTGCAAAGAGGAAAAAAACACCGAGTTCAGCTGCATAAGCAACGTCCATTTCAAGCACTCTCCTCAGATGCAGCCTTTGCTTCTCTAGCAGCCTTCTTGGCCCGCTTGTCGCGTTCCTTGTTGGCTCGCTTCGCAAGTTCTGTGTCAACCGCTTCTTGGTGGACATTTGGCAGCACTCGAGTTCGACTGGCGTCGAACCACAGTTCTTGACGAGTGAATCCGGACATTCCGTCGTACTCGTTGGTCATGAAGAAGGATGTAAAGCCACAGGATTCCATGCACAGTCCGCAGAACATGCATCGGCCCAAGTCGATTCGACCTGAAACAATTTGATCGTCAGCCACACGAAGTTCGCTTTGTTCGACTTCGACTTCTTCACCGGAATCGTTCCAACGAACGGTTGCAGTGTTGCCGGTCAAATCGAGCACTTCAGCAAACCGCCACTCGTTTGGTGTGTCGGTGTGCGCGGTTGCGAGGTTGAAATCTTCGAGGGTAGCAGCAACTTCTGGCTTGAGCATAGCAGCGTGGCCACCGACTTCGAGGTCTGCTCCAAGTCCTTCATGCTCGCCTTCTGCGTTGTCGAGGACGTCGACACGCAACTCGGTGGTCATGTGAAGGCAGTCGTTCGGGCAGATGTTGACGCACATCTTACATGCTGTGCAGGTTTCCCAAATGACACCGATTCGACCGTTGTAATTTCCTGGAACGAAGAGCCAAGGCTCCATTTCCTCAAGTCGTTCATACGGGTATTGAACAGTTTGTGGTTTCCAAAGTGTTGGGAACAGGTCAGATGTGACTCGGTCGGGTGCGAATTGCTGATTGCTGATGTCGTTGAATTCCGACGTTTTGTCAGCGCGGACTTTGTCGCCATCGCTGAGGAATTCTGGGTGCTCGGTGTTGTGGTACCCCATGGCCAAGCGCTTTCCAAAGATCTTACCAAAGAATGGGAAGGTTCGGAGCGCCGTGATCAATGTAATTTTGAAAGGGTACCAGAATAGGTTTCTAAAATTAGGTCGTGCGTTTGGGTGCATTGGCATTCTAAATCACCTCAGTCCTTTCCCGGAGTGTGCGTTCCCGCGGGTTGTAATGTGTACACGTGGTACATACGATCTGGAGCAGCGTCTTTGTCCTCATCGTTCAACAGAAGGAAGAAGACACCCAACCACAAGAGCGTGGTTAAGAGCGGCAGAAGCATTGGAATTTCAAGGCCTGGAATCATCCAAGCATTGCCGCCAGCAGCGGTGTCCTTCATGCTNGCTGGGTCGAACAAGAACAAGCGGTAGAGCGTTGAGAGCACCAATTGGAGCACGGAAAGCGGCAAAAGCATGCGCCATCCAAATTCGAGAATTTGGTCGGTGCGGATTCGAGCAAGGGAGAAACGAGCCCAAACGAAGACGACCAAGAACACAAGCCACGATTTGAGAAGCACCACGATGGCGCCAGGAATCAAGACGTAAGCATCACCGAGCAGTGGGATTTGGCTAATGGTGCCTTGGAAAGGCAAGTGCCATCCTGCAAGGAAGAAGTGAGTGAACAAGAAACACGCAGCGTAGGTTCGAATGTATTCTGCCATGAACAGCATACCGAATCGCATGCCGCCGTATTCAGTCCACCATCCTTCGACAAGTTCAGCTTCAGCCTCAGGCATGTCGAACGGAACACGTTCCACTTCTGCAATCATGGTGACCAAGAAGAGAGCTGCACCAAGTGGCATCAAGAACAAGTTCCAAGCCCCAGCGCTGTGCTGGAAGTGAATGCTTTCGATGATGTTGAAGGTTCCAGAAAGGACCGCAACGGAAAGCAATGTCAGCAACAAAGGAATCTCGTATGCTGTGAGTTGTGCAGCAGATCGAATGCCACCGATGAGGGTGTACTTGTTGTTTGAAGACCAACCTGCGAAGAACACACCAATCGGTGCGATTCCGAAGATAGCGATTGCATACAGAATCGAAAGGTCAGGGTTTGTGGCATAAATGCCGCTTGAGAGTGGGATGATTCCGAGGATCAAGAGTGTTGATGAAACGATAAGGAAAGGTGACACCTCGAAGATGAGTTTGTCAGCACGGCGAGGGACCATGTGTTCTTTGAGCAGGAACTTCATTCCATCAGCGACGTTTTGGAAGAACCCGGGGAAGATGGAATAGCCCATCCATGAACGGTTGTTGACACGGTCGACGGTGGCGAAATTTTCGTCACGGTTGCCGAACTTCTTGTTCAGCCAGCGGTTGACAGCACCGACGGGGACGCCGGCACCGAATGGTAGCATGTTCCACCATTCACCTGCGGTGACACCGTTTTCTCCGACCCAGAGGGAACGGAGTGCAGTGGTTGCACCACGGCGGTCGTTCATCCGAGCGACCGCTTTTCGCTCGATCCATAGGATGGCGAATTGGCTGAAGAACAGCATGAGGAACACGATGTTCACAACAGCGAATGTACCTGCTGCAAAGGCAATAGAGCCAGCGCTTTCCTCGAGAGGGGTCCCTTCAAGGGAGGAAATCACGAGGTCGCGAACTGGGCTGTCTTCGCCCAAGAAGATGCTTCGTAGGTCGTAGATGTCATCCATAGCAATCACCTCAACGGTCGGTTTCTCCAATGCACGGGTCAAAGCTACCCATGATGGCAGGAATGTCTGCAATCTTGTAGCCGATCATCGTCTTGGCAACGAATGGAATGGTGATGAACATCGGTGAACGGATGGACAAACGGTATGGGTTCTTTCCACGACCGTCGCCACCGCCTTGAATGTAGAACTGAGAGGCACCTCGAGTGCACTCGTAGTTGCTGAATCCAGTTGCGCCTTCAGGGGCTCGGGTTGGAGCCTTGGTGAAAATCATCTCATCACCGGAAGCGTAGTTGGTGTTCATGCCGCCAGGAATCTTGTTGAGTGCGTCGAGAATCATGCTGCAGGATTGGCGCATTTCTTCCATACGAACACGGTAACGATCGTAGCAGTCAGCACCCTTCACGGATGTTGGCTTTTCGACGGCTGGCTCCCAGTCAATCTCGTCGTAAACCGAGTATGGGTGAGCCCAGCGAACGTCGTAGTTGACGCCTGCCGCTCGAACGTTTGGACCCGAAACACCAGCGTTGACCATTTCTTCAGCATTGGCGTAGCCAACCCCTTGCAAACGGACCAACCAAATGGTCGATTCATCGAGCATCATTTCGTATTCATCGAGTCGCTTTTCGAACAACTTTGTCTTCGCAATGACACGGTCTGCAAAGCCGATTGGCATGTCTCGCTTGACACCGCCGATTCGAGGGTAATTGTAGTGCATTCTTGAGCCGCCAAGTTCTTGCAAAAGATCGAGGAACATTTCTCGGTCTCGCATGCACCAGGTCATGAGGGTCAAGTTTCCAATGTCAGGTCCAAAAGCACCGAGCCACATCAAGTGAGATGCGAGGCGTTGAATTTCTGCTGAAATCAAACGTATGTATTCGGCCCGCTCAGGAACATCTGCTTCCAGCAAATCTTCTGCTGCGTAAATGTAAGAATTGGCCCATGTCATTGCGCTCACGTAGCACAATCGGTCACAGTAAGGAGTGACTTGAGTGAAATCTCGTGATTCACAGATTTTCTCCACACCACGGTGAATGTAGCCGAGTTCTGCTTCTGTATCGACGACGGTTTCTCCATCGACCTTTACACGAAGCGTCCACAAGCCGTGCGTCATTGGGTGCTGAGGCCCCATTGTAATCCACATTTGTGCCATGATAATCCCTCACTTAACACGGCCCTCGTCCGCAGGTTTACGCATGAAGCCTTGAGCGTCATCGTACATTTCGTTGTGATCGTGATAGCGAAGTTTGTGTTGCTTTTGCAATGGGTGGAATCCTTCTGGGCTGTCGTGGGGATTCANCACACGGTGCATGTTTTCATGGCCTTCGAAACGAATACCGACCAAATCCCAGGTCTCTTTTTCGTTCCAATCTGCACCGATCCAAATTGATTGAATGGAGGGCACACTGGGTGAATCGCCTTGAGCGAGTGGCATGAAGACTTCGAATTCCATTGGAATATCCATGCCCGTCAACTCTTCTGCAACGATGACGTGGTGAGTGTTTGGCGTTTGGTCTTGAATTGGTTGGCGGAGGAAGTGGTAAGCAACTTCCCATCCACGTTCGTCAGGGCCGTCTGGGAAATGCGTCCCCGTCACCATCGAGCAGTAGTTGACGCCGAGATCGTGGCGCATCCACTTTGCCAACGCAATCCAATGCTGCGGTGGGCACGTCATTCGAACGAATGCGTACTTCTTGGCGTTGCTGTGATGTTCCACAGAGGCCGTGATGCCTGTGCCCTCAAAGCGGGCGTTGATTGCTTCAAGGCAAGCTGTTGCTGCAGAGGCGTTTTGTTCTTGGGTGATGCTCGTGCCCATGTTCAGTCCTCCCCTACAATCACTGGCTTCTCGCTCATGCGATCTACGCTTGGCGCTCCGCCAATGCGGATAATTTTCTCACGCAGTAGGCCGAATCCATCGATGAGAGCCTCTGGGCGAGGTGGGCATCCTGGAATGTAGACATCGACTGGAATGACCGTGTCGACGCCTTCGAGGATGTTGTATGATTGGAAATAAGGTCCACCGGAGATGGCGCATTCGCCCATGGCGATGCAGTACTTCGGCTCGGGCATTTGCTCCCACAATCGAACCACTTTGTCGGCGAATTTCTTCGTGATTGGCCCGTTGATCAGCAGCACATCGGATTGACGGGGTGAGGAACGGAACAGAACACCGAATCGGTCACCGTCGAATCGAGGCGTAGCAGCTGCTGCCATCTCGATTGCGCAACACTTGATTCCCAAGTGGAGGGTGAACAATGACTTGCGACCTGCCCAATTGAAGTAACGGCCTGCGAGGACGCCAAGGAACTTCTTGATCCGAGTTGCCTTGAGGGCTTCATCGGTGACGCCACCGACCATCTCGACCAGCGCACGGCTGTTGAATGCTGCAAAGTTTTCTCCTGCTTCTGCCATAATATCCACCTCAAATGTAAATGCGACCTCGCTTGCGGAACACGTACCAGACGCCTAATGACATCGTGGCAAAGAAGACTGCGAGAACGGTAAGTGCACTGACGGCTTCATCGACGGCGCCTGCTGCTGCACCTTCGGTTGTGGCATCTGCCGCAACCATGCCGCCAAGCACCATGAACATGAACGCCACGTCAAAGACGAGGAAAATGATGGCGTACCAGTAGTATTGGAAGTGGAATTGAATCATTGCATCGCCAACCGGTTCGCTCCCACATTCGAAGGTGGTTAAACGCCGAGGGTAGAGGCTATGATCGCGCTCGTAGCCTTCCAAGAGGTACGACCGAGTGATGTGGGGTCGGGCCGGATCGACACGAGGCCGGACAACCCATGTGATGAGGAAATTTGTCAAAGGCATGATGATGCCAAGGACCGTCAAAAATCCAATTGAAAGGTAAGCGCTCGGTACTGATTCAAGTCCGGACATGTGTTCACCCTGTTGCAAAGCATACGCTCCGCAATTTCTTCGACTTGAGGGACCCACATAAGCGTTCCCGAATTGAACTCGTGAGTATTGACATTCTTAGCCCGTGTTAACTGGCCCACTGCGAGGATGTCGCAGGTCAGAAACAAACTCCTTTTTCAAAGCCGCTCATGCGCCCTTGCAAGCCTTCCAAACCAAGAAATCTTGGCGTATGTGAAAACATGTCGACGATGACTCAAGACCGCGTGAAGAAGAGTGTCCAAGAGGTGTTGAGTGAATCTTCGAAGGCTTTCCATGTGACAAAGACCGTCCACATGTAAGCTGCGGTGGGCACAATGGTCTTGATGAAATCAAAACTCCCGAACGAAGGAAGCTGTGTGACAATCAGCATGCTTCCACCGCCAAGAACCATTCCAATAAACGCCCACATAATCACGAAACCAAGGGAGAGGTTGGTCATGTGCCCAGTTCGTGCCTCAAGTTGTTTGACGCTGCGCAAGAAGCCGAACATGCGAGCAAGCATCCAAAACGGTATGGCAGGCAGAATTGCAAGGAAGATGAGATGCCAGAGCTTGAAGCCGCCTTTCCCAACGTCTGCGTATTGCTTCATCTCATTGGAATATTGATGGTGAGAGATCAGTCCATAAATTCCTAAAGTTACGACACTTAGAGCAAACTGGCTCTTTGGGTTTCGATACGGAACTGGGTTACTTACCCTCATTGTGTTCGTGGATAGTCCTTGGTGCCCCGTCATCGATTAATTGCTGAACGTGGGCGTTCTTTCGCCCTCGACGGCTTGTCTCCATCGTGCCCTGAACTGCAGGCATGCCTACACGATAAAAGAGCAAGAGTAAGGGTAAAGCCAAGACAATGACCAAGCTTGTTTGAACTTGTTCAGCCGACAAGCCGAGACCAAGCAAGCCCTTAGAAGGCACACCGAGCACTTCGAATTCGATATTCTCTCGATCCACAACGCCTGTCTCGATTGGTTGAACCGATATTGTAAATTTGAATGTGTCCTCAATGTCGATCTCAAATGGAGGACGGACGCTGATACGAAGAGGAACAACTTCACCCACATCAACATCACAAATGAAGTCAGAATCTTCTAATACACAACCATCAAAGTCACTCTCAATCAAAATGTTCCAGCCTCGGAAACTTTCCGAAGCAAAGACCAAGACCTCTGTTGGAGTGTTGCCAGAGTTGGTGAAATTGAGCGTGTATTCCAGTCGCTCTGGATAGGTAAGGCTCATTTCAGTCTCGAGGTTTTCCGACTCGAATTCGAGCTCGTATACGATTTGCACATCGAGTGTGATGGAGATTTTTCCAGATCTGTTCGCTGCGTTTGATACGCTTGTCACCGTCAGGTCCAAAACGCCACCTTCGCCAGTGTTTGCCCCAGGATTAACCGTTAACTTGAGTTCCATTTTCAACTTGAACGGACGCGCTTCATACGAGGTATTGGAATAGTCTGGCAATTCGAGCATGATGGTTTGAGCGCCATTTTCCGTTGCTGAGGTGATTGGGCCTCCGTTTCCTGAGAGGTATGTTTGGTTCTTAAAGTCCCAAATACCGTACCCCACTGGTACGCTCACAGGGCCCTCCACTGGAAGTCCGTTGATCGTCAATTCACGAGTTGCGATGCCCTCCAACCCTGATAAATCGAAAAGTGCTTCATCGTTGCCATCGCCTGTGTTCATCACCCATAGCAAATATGTTTGGCTGCCTGAGGGCGGGAGAACCGCTGTACCAGTTCGCTCATCGAGGCCACCATCGATCAAACGGACGTCCATTGCAAAATTGCGGTCGGAGAGAATCGCTAGGAATTCAAATTCCCTCTGATTATCCGGGACACCATCGCCGTCCAAATCAGCCGTGCTGCTGTCATCCCTGTTGGTGATTCGAGATGTAATTCGTGTGTAAGCGAGTTCTTCTTCACCATCGACACTGACGACCAAGAACACTTCAATGCTTGAACGAGGTTCGATGTCAATGTCAACGAATTGGACACCGTCTGCGTCCTCGTAATGTACGCCCCAAGCCGGTGTCGCTGTCTGTTGCATCACTGAGCATCGGAAGGTATCCTTGACGTTTCCGAGGTTCTCGATGGTAATCGGGAAGCGGACTTCACTCCCTGAACGTCCGGTTTGATCGGTCGCTGGAGCATCTGCTTGCATCCCGTGAACGGCCTTGACAGTCACCCTCAGGACCACCTCGTCATAGGCTGCACCGCCGCTTGAAGGTCGAACTGAGAATGTGAGATCGATCTCCTCGGTGGCAAGCGCATTGATTGGAACATCAATGGTGACCGACACATCACTGCTCTTTTCAGAGCCGTGCTTTGAGCCGACGCTCACGGTCGTTGCATCAAGGCGCACCGCCCAACCGCTTGGAGCGCTTGAAGAGGAGATGCGGAGGTTGTCTGGCCCGTTTCCATCGTTTGTGACGGTGAGAGTTGTTGTACCGTTGCTACCCGGTTCGATGTTTGAAAGCAGGGATTGCGAAACGGAAATACTTGCGCCGTACGATTGGCCGACCTTGACACGCAATTCCTTGCTGCACTTCACGGCGTTACCATCTTTTCCGAGAATGTTGATGACCGTTTCAGAACCTGCTGTGACCGAATCGTCTGGGGAGACTTTGAGATCGAAGGTACGGGTTCCTTCCCCGTCATCGTATGGAAGGAGTCCGGAGGAGGCCCCATCGTAGGCGACCCAACTTGACCGGCTTGCTGGTGTAGCTGATTTACCCATGGTCACAGACCAATCGCTGTTGCCAGTGTTGGTAAGGGTGGCAGTGAGCGTGCCTTCTGCACCCGGATTGACCGAAATTGTGGATTTCGACAAGGACATTTCGCATTCTCGCAATTCAGGAACTGTGAGGCTAAATTCTTCAGAATCTGATGCGTCTTGAGTCGGGTCGTTGGTGACGACGCCTGTCACTTCCCAGCAGTATTTGTCCGCTGCTTGTCCATCAGGAACTTCAACCGAAACCACAACTGTCTCCGATTCATTCTGATCCAAGTTAACGGATTCTTCGTCTAACTCCACTGTAAAATCGTCTGTGTTTTGGCACCCGGCTCCATCCGTCTCCTCGACTGTAAGAGCGATCGTCTCGTTGGTCTGTCCCGTGTTTTCCACTTCTACATTGTATTCGATAATGGATTGTCCACCCCATGTTTTGGTCGTAGTCGGCATGCTAACTTCGACGCCAAAGAGCGCACTTCCAGAGCCGTCGCCAGCCGTTGTGGTCACTGTTTTGGTCTCAGTTGCAGGCTGTCCTGGTGTTTCTGGAGGCTCTGGCTGTTCGGTCGCCGTTGCTGAAATAGTGGTATCACAACTGCCTTCTGCGTTTTGAGTCAACGTGACGGTCAGGGTGGTCTCACCATAGTCACCAGACTCAATTGGGCCTGGAATTTGCACAATGTTTGAGGAGTAGGCCCCACATTCTTGCGTTTGTTCTTCGGTTGAGGAAAGAGAAACTGTGATCGGCGTTGAACCTTGGTTGTAGACTCGGACCGTGTATTCACCCGAGTCTCCCGGGTTGACTTCGAGCCCATTTGCTGGGCTTGTGGTAATGAANATACTCGCATCCCTCGCGCCGTCAGCACTCGCCACGGGGGCAAGGGTTGGCACGACGGAAAGCAGGAGCAAACCGACGAGCAAAATTGCACGATGAGAAGCGTGCTTCGATGATTTTCGACGGGGGTCCATGACCCCCGGTGGAAGCCTTAGTATCAAAAGGCTCCCCAGTGTTGTGCACGAAGCAAATTGAACTCACGCCAAGACGAACGTTGTGGCATCGGCGGAGCAATTTACGCATGCCTCCAATTGACCCGCTTGGCATGTTGGGACATCCGAACGGTGGTAACGAGCGCCGCAACCCGGGCAGCCTTGCATGGGACCTGTAATGGTTTGACGGCATGACCAACACATTGGACCAGAAGCAACTGCAGGTGTTTTCGGCACGGTTGTGGCCGGTGGAGCAACGAAGGCCGGAGGATGCTTTCCTTGTGCAAAGGCTTGGGCTGCATCGGGTTTTGAACGGCGCATGACAAGAGCGCCAAGAACACCAGCGAGCATGAGCAGGACAATTGGTCCAATCACCGTCACCGGGAGAGAGCCGCCCGAGGTCGCCGTTGGTTCGCCCACTGATTGAACTTCGAGGATCACGCTGGAGGTTGAAACTGCGGGTGCGTCTGACAAAGCAAGGGCGATGGTGCCTGTTCCTGGTCGGGTCGCTTCGACGAGCAGTCGTACGGTCATGGACTGGCCTGGCTGCAAATCTGCGATGTCATCGCCGTCAATAAACGCATACCAACCTTTACTGGCATCGGTGGTCAATTTGTGAGAAAATTGCGTGTTTCCGGTGTTTGTGAGCGTGACTTCGAGCGTTGATTCTTTACCCGTATCGAACGGAACGGTGCGTTCCTGNACCCAAGATGCCTCCATGACACTGGCCACATAGAGGCCCACAAGTTCGGTTTGCTCCACGCCATTTCCGGCAAGGGTAATGCTGAACGATGGTTCGCTTAATGGAGCCATGCTTGCAGGAATGAGAACCGTGCATACAACCGGTGCGACCTCATTGAGTGCGAGTGGTTCGACATCCAAACATTCCCCGAAAAGCCCTTGACCAAGAGCAATTGATACTTCAGGAGACCACTCGACATCAGCGCTGTTGCTGGCCAGCCAAGTGAACACCAAAGGCTCACCTGCTGGATGCGACCCAGGGCCTAGTGGGTTGGTGTAACTCGAACCATCTTGAAGCACAAGACTCACAAATTGAAGCGAGGGTTCAGGCAGAACCTCAACCTCGAATTGTCCTATCCATGTGGTACGAAGGCCGTCTGCATCAAGGTGGAATTTCACTTCACCGCTTCGGGCTGTTCCATCTCCTTCGATGCCAATGAGGATGTTTTCTGTCGAAGCCCAGTTGAGGTCCAGTACCGACAAGCCAGAAGTTACGCTCCAACCAGTTGGAAATTCAAAGGAGGGTGTGAGGCTCAAGTCGAGGTTTCCTTTGTGCTCGACGGAGAACATCATGCTGAATGTTGAATCTGGCCGAAGCACCCCGATATTTGTCTCTAAGTCAATGTCGATGGTTCGCACTTCCTCGACCTTAATCGGAATCTGGAACACCCAACTGTTTTGGATGTCGGTTTGTGAAATTGCGGTCAGCTGAACGATGCGTTCTGCTCCAGCCCCAGTCATGACCTGTGGAGGCGTGAACGTCATGCCGATTGGCTTGTAGGTATCGAGCACAATCAAACCAGTGGACCCAGAAGTAGCTCCCGGGTCGCTTGCCAGATCATCGAACCCTGCGTTCCAGCCAGCCGGTGCTTGCAAAAACAAGTCGTAACCGATATCTGCATTACCAATATTGAACAAACGAATGTCGATCGAGGTTGGATCCGAGGGAGACACTGGTACAATTTGGTAATCATATTCCAAGCGCAAGTTTGCTAATTCTGGAACAATGAAGTCAAGCGAGTATGGGTAGGTCACACCGTTATCGACATCAAGGCCCAGAAGTTCAATTCTGTACGTGCCAGGTGTGGGTGGCGTCGGATGAACAAGCGTCACGGTGATGTTTGCGGAATCCCGCCCCTCGAGGGTGAAATTNGATTCAGTCGCCCCAACATACCAAGATTCAGATTGACCCGTGTTGATGTTTGTGATCCCGTTGGTGCTCATGCTTGCATTGGTTGAAATCAGTGCGGTATTGGTGAGGGAAACATTCCATGATGTGGTAGANGCACTNGTGTTGAGCAGCACTTGCTGTTGTGGTTCCGCTGTCAACTTCACCCCAGGAGCGGTGACATCGACCTCAATGTCGTGCCGATTGTTGTTCTCGAGGATTTCCTCAATGTCGTCNTCTGGGTCGATGATGAAGGAGAGGGTGGTTTCGCCGGAAGTCTGTGGCGTCCAATACCAAATTTGAGTCTTGGTTGAGCCAGCACCGACATCGGTGTTCTTGCTATCAATCAGCACATCATCAACTCGGAATTCAATCAAAGAAATCCGCCCGAACGTTGCCGACGTTGAACACTTTCGTCGTCAACTGGAGTTGGTCACCAACTTGAGGAATGGACACGGACATTTCGAATGCGTCGACGATGAACTCTGGATCCGGCCGCAAATCATTCACGCCGTGCCCGCGCACAGCGATGGCGAAAGGTTGAGCCGTGCTACCGCCATGGAGTGTGTCCTTGACTTTGACCGTCCAAATCCCAACCTCAGCACTGTCAATGAGCACCACTTCGAGGTTGTTGATTGTGTCAGCATTGCCACCTGTGGTGGATTGCCCACTTGCAAAATCATTGCCAAGGTAAACAGTCCCAGACGGTGCAGTGATTTCCAAATCGAGGTTGTTGACAAGTTGGTTCGAGGAAAAGGTCGAGCCACGTTCGTCCGACCATGCGAGCACCGATTTGAAACCGCCATTGGATTGTGTGATGTTGAACGTGTAGCTTTTGGAATTCCCAGAACCTGAAAGCACAGAGCGGTCATCGACCCATATGCCTTGACCCGAGGTTGGAGCGAGGGTTTCTCTCAGGTTGACTTTCCCCCATCCTTCGTTATCATTTGGAATGTCTCGGGAGCCGAGGTCCGTTGCCCCTAACACCATGAGCGCCTTGACAAGAGCGCCTTGGGGCGATGGGCGTTGAGCGATTTCCTCGAGGTATTCCCGAATCATTGTCGCTGCTCCTGCTGCGTTCGGGGTGGCCATTGAGGTCCCTGTGTATTCGAGGTAATACGTGCTCGACCATGTCGAACTACCTGTATCGGCTGCTTCCTGAGCGCGGCATGAACGAACGTAGCCACCCGGTGCAATGAGGTCTGGTTTGATCCGGCCGTCGTCGGTTGGACCCCTTGATGATCCAGACATGATGGTGTCTGGTGCGCCGGCATATCGGTTCTGATGATTTCCGACGGAGATGATGTTCTTGGCTGTTGCAGGTGCGCCGACGGTCCCGGTGTTTGGCCCATCATTTCCTGCGGCAAAGAGAATGGTCAAGCCCTCCCTTCCGTTGTAGTAACGGTCGTAGTAATTCGCACGGTCATCAACGTCCTCTGCAGACGATGTGTACTTTCCTTGGTCACTGGCTTGTGAGGAACCCCATGAATTGGTGTGTGTTCTTGCACCCGCTGAGTATGCAGAATTGAGGAGGTAGTTGAGCGAGGGGGATTGGAAATTTCCAGTGTTGTCATTTTCCATGGCTTGGAAGAACAAATCTGCTTCCGGTGCCACACCAGCATAACCTCCCTGAGCCCCATCACCCAGCACCGTGCATGAGACGTGCGTGCCGTGCCCTGAATGTTTGTCAGCTGTCGAACCATCTCCGATGACATCGTTGTTGCCGACTACTCGGGTTCCAAAATCGCCATGATCTTCGTCCAAACCGGAATCTGCAACAGCCACAATTTGGCCGGAGCCGTCTAAATCAGTGGTGAAGTACGTCGTCATTTGACTGGTCTTCATGTGGCTCTTTGCGTTGGTGTTGTAGGTCGTGAACGCAGGGTCAAATTGGAACAATCGCAGGGATGGTTGAGCCATCAAGCCCAGCAAGTCAGAGGTTGAAAGGGTCCCTTCATACCTTCCTTCATCCCATTTTTTGACCTCTTCGAACACCAAGGGTGCCACATCACCTAAGCCTTGAATCAAGGATGTGCCAATTGCATCATGGAATTCAATCTCATCAAGTGGCCCGACTTCTGTCCTCCACCCCTCAATGCGCATCAGCTCACCTTGAAGCGAGGCAGTACCTGCTTCGAGCATCAGGACATCAAGCACCGCTTCATCCACCAGCATGCCCATCGGAACGGAGTGCTGAGCGGCAACACCATCGATCAAAGAGGCTTGCTGGAGAGCGTATGGTGTGCCCTGAACCATCAAGCCTGAAGGTGAAATGTATTCACGTACGCTGACGCCTTCCATGGCAGTAATGTGGTGACGCACCGTTTGCAGTTCAACTGAGGTGTCAACCAAAAACAGACGCAAGTCTGCCCTTCCCTCTAACCAAGCGCTTGACAATGCTCGATCAAGATGAAGACCATCAGCATCGAATGTGCCGATGCTTGAATCAGCAGTGAGGGTTCGCGTTTCCGTGATGGATACCTCGTCGAAGGAGCCAATTGCCTCGCCATAGACGCCATCGACCAAATCGAATTGGACCCATTCCACACCATCGCTATTTTGCAGGGGCTCATTCGCCGCAGTGTCGTTCAAATCAACGGTTGAAAACGTGCTCTGCAAGACAAATAGAGTGACGAGAAACCACGCCCCCAGCACCGTACGGCGTGCTTGCATGATTTGCGCTTTCGTCGCCGTGCTTTATCGCTTGGGGTCTGTTGAACAGGTCTGATGGCTGTACAGGCCTTCAATCCAAAGGCCAGATTGTGCGGTCTGCCTTGTCGTAGAAAAATTCTGTAGCCCAATAACCAACCTCATGTTCCCAAGATTCGCTTTGTGCTTCACCTGTGTAATCGGTCCATTCCAATTCTACAGTGATTCGGTATTCATCCCACACGGTGTAACCAACGACAAGCATCTCGAGATCGTCACCTGCAATTGAAGAATGAGCGCTGATGGAATCCACTTCAATGCGCATTGTTTCGTAAATCTCAGAGCCGTTGGCCGACTCAAAGTGAACCTGAACCACAACATCTGTGATGGCACGGCTACCTGTGTTGTGAATTTCCGACATCATGAGGTGACCGCCTCGTTGCATGTATTGTGTTTCCACATTGACTGAATCGCGCGGTAGCATCCAATACCATCCACTGAGCAAGACACCCATGAACATCAACAGGACAATCCCTGCTAAAGCCACCTGTCGAGGTGAAATTTTCTGGCTGAGTGCATCGACCGCTTCTTTCGCCCGTCGAACATCTTCCATGGTCTCTTCCATGTCCGCATCATAGTCGGCATCCAAGGCAACAAGGTCGAGCAATCCGGTGCCGCCCTGAAGGTCGTCTTCGTG
>JGI26260J51721_1000635_pt1 | contig 15690 bp, 12 predicted proteins | sample SaaInlV_120m_DNA_4_FD_51721 | JGI IMG/M metagenome (IMG submission 51721)
CTGTTCGGCCTGCGCGTTGTAGTCCTCCTGCCACTCGGACGGGCCATTGGACAGGGCCACTTGGACCGCTGTCACCTTATATTCAGGGCAGTTCGTCGCCCAATCAGAATAGTCAGTGGTGATGACGTTGGCCTGTGTGTCTGGATGGTGGAAGGTCGTGTAAACGACGCCCGTGGACACGCGATCAGTGATCTGCGCCTTCAACTGGGTTTCCCCTGCACGGCTGGCCAGACGCACGTATTGGCCATCACGAATGCCGCGCACTTCGGCGTCATGTGGGTGGATTTCCAGCAGGTCTTCTTCGTGCCAAACGCTGTTTTCCGTGCGACGGGTTTGCGCGCCCACGTTGTATTGCGACAAAATACGCCCCGTCGTCAGCAACAGCGGGAAGCGCGGACCTGTCTTTTCGTCCGTCGCCACATATTCGGTAATGATGAACTGACCTTTGCCGCGCGCAAAGCCATCGACGTGCATGATGGGGGATCCATCTGGATTGTCATCGTTACACGGCCATTGGACGGACCCGCGGGTTTCTAGCATTTCGTAGTTTACGTTGGCAAAGCCGGGCGTCGTTGCCGCGATTTCATCCATGATCTGACTGGGGTGTGTGTAGGTCCAACCAGAATTCATGGCATTGGCCAGCAACATCGTGACTTCCCAATCCGCATAACCGTTCTTCGGGGCCATAACCTTGCGCACGCGGTTGATGCGGCGTTCGGCGTTGGTGAATGTGCCGTCTTTTTCCAGGAACGTAGACCCTGGAAGGAACACATGGGCGTAGTTTGCGGTCTCATTGAGAAACAGGTCATGCACGATCACGCATTCCATCGCCGCGAGGCCCGCTTGCACGTGCTTTGTGTCGGGGTCGGACTGCAAAATGTCTTCGCCTTGGATGTAGATGCCTTTGAACGTGCCATCGACAGCGGCGTCGAGCATATTGGGGATACGCAGGCCTGGTTCTGGATCAATCGTGGTGCCCCAAATAGCCTCAAACACTTCGCGGGTGGCGTCGTCTGACACGTGGCGATACCCGGGCAATTCGTGCGGGAATGACCCCATGTCACAGGCACCCTGCACATTGTTCTGGCCGCGCAACGGGTTCACGCCCACGCCGTTCTTGCCCAAGTTGCCCGTCATCATCGCAAGGTTCGCGATGGCCATGACGGTTGTCGATCCTTGGGAATGTTCGGTCACGCCAAGGCCGTAATAGATCGACCCATTGCCGCCGGTTGCGAACAGTTTTGCCGCTGCACGAAGTTCCTGTGCATCAACACCAGTCAGCATAGCTGTGGCTTCGGGGGAATGGCGCAGATCAGAGATGAATTCAGCATAATGCGCAAATTCGTCCCAGTTACAGCGGGTGCGGATAAACTCTTCGTCCATCAATCCTTCCGTTACGATCACATGGGCAATCGACGACAAAACGGCGACGTTTGTGCCGGGAAGCAGCGGTAGATGATGCTGCGCTTCGATATGCGCGGATTTTACGATGTCCGTACGACGCGGATCGATCACAATCAGCTTGGCCCCTGCCCGCAGACGCTTTTTCAAGCGGCTCGCGAACACAGGATGCCCGTCCGTTGGGTTGGCACCAATGATGATGACAACGTCAGTTTCTTCAACGGAATCAAAGTTTTGCGTACCAGCCGACGTGCCAAAGGTTGTCTTCAATCCATAACCCGTCGGTGAATGGCAGACCCGCGCGCAGGTGTCGGTGTTGTTGTTGCCAAAGGTGGATCGGATCATTTTCTGAACAAGATACGTTTCCTCGTTCGTGCAACGCGACGACGTAATGCCACCGATGGATTTGACGCCATGTTTGGATTGCAAATCGCGTAACTTGGTCGCTGTGTAGCTAATCGCCTCGTCCCAGCTGACTTCACGCCATGGATCGGTAATCTTGTCGCGGATCATTGGGTCCAGAATCCGGTCAGAGTGGTTGGCATATCCCCACGCAAAACGCCCCTTCACGCAGGAATGGCCACGGTTGGCTTCGCCGTGTTTGTAGGGCGTCATGCGCACCAATTCGTCGCCATTGAGTTCCGCTTTGAACGAACAGCCGACGCCACAATACGCGCATGTCGTGATGACGGACCGTTCAGGCGTGCCCATTTCGATCACGGATTTTTCCTGCAAAGTCGCTGTCGGGCAGGCTTGCACGCAAGCACCACAAGACACGCAATCAGATGACATGAAATCATCGCCACCAGCACCCGCAGACACGCGGCTGTCAAAACCAGTGCCAGTGATGGTCAACGCAAACGTCCCCTGCACTTCTTCGCAGGCGCGCACGCAGCGCGAACACACAATACATTTAGCCGGATCGTAGGTGAAATATGGGTTGCTGTCGTCCTTGGGAATGAACTGTGTGTTCACATCACCGGATGAATTGCGCGCCTCAAAGTGGTTGGCCACAGCTTCGTACCGTACATCGCGCAGACCGACCATTCCGGCCATGTCTTGTAGTTCGCAGTCGCCATTGGCCGCACAGGTCAAACAATCCAGTGGATGGTCGGAAATGTACAATTCCATCACGCCTTTGCGGATCTTTTTGACCTTGGCAGATTGCGTTTTCACAATCATGCCTTCGCCAACTGGCGTCGTGCAGGATGCGGGCGTGCCGCGGCGTCCTTCGATTTCGACCACGCACAAGCGGCATGACCCAAAGGCCTCAAGGTTGTCGGACGCGCACAGCTTCGGCACCTGAATGCCCGCTTCGGCAGACGCGCGCATGACCGATGTGCCTTCGGGCACTGTCACATCGAACCCGTCGATCTTCAGCGTTACCATGTTGGTCGATTTGGACCTTGGCGTGCCCATGTCGATATCGCCGTTCGCCATGCGGGTGGGGAGGATGAAATCTTTCATTCGGCAGCTTCCTTCTGGGTCGCGAAATCATCTGGGAAATTATGGAGGGCGCTTAGGACAGGATAAGGTGTGAACCCGCCAAGCGCGCAAAGTGAGCCGTCTTTCATCGTCTCACACAGGTCTTCGAGGAGCGGGATGGCGTCCGCGTCGCCCTTGCCGATCCGGTCAATGGTCTCAACACCGCGCACAGCACCAATGCGGCACGGGGTACATTTGCCACAGCTTTCGACGGCGCAAAATTCCATCGCGAACCGCGCCATACCGAGCATGTTGGTCGCATCGTCAAACACAACCAGTCCAGCGTGGCCGATCAAACCGCCCTGCCCGTCAAATTCTTCATACCCGAACGGCGTGTCGAACTTGTCGCGCGGCATGTAGGCACCCAGCGGGCCACCCACCTGAACGGCCTTCACAGGGGCGCCAGACAATGTGCCTCCCGCAACTGTGTCGACCAGTTCACCCAGCGGCATGCCGAACGCAGTTTCATATAAGCCGCCGAATTTGACGTTTCCGGCGATCTGGATCGGGATTGTGCCTTTGGAACGGCCAAGACCGAAGTCTGCATAATGTTGTGCGCTCTTTTCCAAAACCACAGGCACAGTCGCCAGTGAGATGACGTTGTTCACAACAGTTGGTTTACCAAGAAAGCCTTCGAGCGCGGGCAGCGGCGGTTTCGCGCGCACAACACCGCGTTTGCCTTCAAGTGAGTTGAGCAGCGATGTTTCTTCGCCGCACACATAGGCCCCTGCACCGACGCGGATTTCCATGTCAAACGCACGGCCAGACCCAAGGACATCAGCCCCCAAAATCCCAGCGCCGCGCGCCAACACAACGGCTTTTTCCATCATATCAATGGCATCGGGATATTCGGACCGCAGATAAACGTAGCCCTTCGTCGCCTCAACCGCCAATCCGGCGATGATCATGCCCTCAATCAACGTGAACGGATCGCCTTCCATGATCATGCGGTCCGCGAACGTGCCGCTGTCGCCTTCATCGGCGTTACACACGATGTATTTCTGATCGGCCTTCGCGCCGAGAACAGTGTTCCATTTGATGCCCGTCGGGAAACCAGCCCCACCACGACCGCGCAGGCCCGATGCTGTCACGTCTTCGACGATACCCGCAGGCGTCATCGCAATCGCATTGCGCAATCCAGCCAGACCGCCATGTGCTTCGTAATCGGCCAGATCAAGCGGGTCGATCACGCCACAGCGCTGGAACGTCAGCCGCGTTTGGCCCTTCATCCAAGGCAGGTCTTCAACCAGACCGAGGCTGTCGAGCGTGCCATCAAGCAGCGCTGGGACATCCGACGCCTCAACCGCGCCGTAACCGACACGGCCCTGATCCGTTTCAATTTCAACCAGCGGTTCAAGCCAGATCATGCCGCGCGTGCCGTTGCGGATCACAGTCACATCAAGGTTGTTGTCCTTGGCGTGGGCCACAATCGCATCAGCCACATCATTCGCACCAAGCGACAAAGCCGCTGAGTCGAGGGGGACGTAAATTTTCATGCGCCGGCCTCCGCCAAAATTTTATCAAGTTTGGCGTGATCGACACGGCCCACAACCTTGCCATCCACCATAGCCGCGGGACCACAAGCACACAGGCCAAGACAATACACAGGCTCAAGCGTCACAGCGCCGTTCGCAGTTGTGCCGTGCCAATCAACGCCAAGCTTTTCAAACGCGCGTTCGGACAATGCATTGGCGCCCACGGCCTGACACGCCTCAGCGCGGCAAATCTTAACGATGTGCTTGCCTGCGGGGGCGTTACGGAAATCATGGTAAAACGTAATCACACCATGCACTTCAGCGCGGGTGATGTTGAGGTGGTCAGCAATCATCTGCACCACATCGCCCGGGATGAACCCGAATTCGGCCTGAACAGCGTGCAAAATAGGCAACAACGGCCCCTCAAGCCCGACGTACTGTGCGAGGATCGTGGTCATGGTTTCGGTGGTCTGCGCGTCGGCCATATGGGCTGCTCCCTAAATTAAGGGCGTTGTCGCTGGTTTCGCGCGGGTAATCAATATCGTTATTTCGTGTATTGATAGGAAAATCCTATTAAGCCTTGCCCAATTCCGACACTGCTTTTGCCCGATCCAAAAGGGCCGCTAAAACAGGGGTAAATGGTTCACGGTGCGGCGCCACAAGCCCGACCACATGGGACGCATCGGGCTTAATCAGCGGCACCGAGCCAAGGTCATCCCCGTTGAGGAAAATTTCAGCCGCGCGCACAGGCAAAATCGTTGCCCAGTTGGAGCGCAAAACATGGCTGACCAGCACCACGACCGATGTGCTTTCGATCTGTGGCGCGACCTGTACCCCTGCCTCAGACAGGTGTTGGTTGATGATGCGGCGGTTTTGCATATCTGGCGTCAACAGGCACAAAGGCACCCCAGCAAGATCGGCCCATTTCACAGGTCCCTTCAACAAAGGATGGCCGGATTTAGCAACTAAAACATAGCGTTCCGCGTAAAGCGGCACAGTGGTGACACGCCCCAACGGTTCATTGTCAAGGTACGTCAGCCCCGCATCAATTTCGAGGTTCTCAAGCATCGACAAAATCTCGGTCGATGTTTTGGACTGTACCGTGAAACGCACATTGGGATGCGCATCGCCGTACCCCGCTGTCAGATCGGACACCACCGTCAGCGCCGTCGGGATCACCGCGAGGCGCAAATCGCCAGACAACCCTTCGCGGGCCACGCGCATTTCTTGTCGCAATGACCGCGCGTCCCCCACAATCCGCCGTGCCCAATCCAGCGCACGCTGTCCTTCGGGGGTCAACCCCTGATAGCGCGATCCCCGCCACACCAGCATCACGCCCAGCTGATCTTCGAGCTGTTTGATCGCCGCCGACAGCGTGGGTTGCGTGACACCTTGCGCCGTCGCCGCGCGGCCAAAGTGTTCTTCACGCGCCAAGGCAATGAACATTTCCAGTTTGTCGATCATGGGACTGCCTTTCGATAGGATATACCTATCAAACACCTCTGCCCGAGTTGGTGCAAGGGGCCGCCGCCCTCCCACTCCGCCCCGTAACATACCGATCATCGCGCCCCCCACGCTGCNCATTCAAAAATTCGTTGGCTTTTCCGCGCAAGCCCCCGCAAGGTTGCGTCGATTAGAATGGGGAACAGGTCGGGATGACACAGCAATCCGTGCGCTTAGGCGTTGATATTGGCGGGACGTTCACCGATGTGGTGATTGAAGTCGGGGCCGCGTCTTTCTCAACCAAGGTTCTGACAACATACATAGCGCCCGAAANCGCGATCATCGACGGGATGCAGCAAGTCTGCGCCAAGGCGGGCATTGATCCATCCCAAATTAACCAGATTATTCACGGCACGACCCTTGCGACCAACGCGCTGATTGAACGGCGCGGCGCGAAAACCGCGCTGATCACCACCCAAGGCTTTCGCGATGTGATCGAAATGCGCACGGAATCCCGGTTCGAACAATATGACCTGAACCTGACATTGCCCGAACCCCTTTTGCCACGTCAAATGCGCTACACGGTCCCAGGGCGGATGGACGCGAGCGGCACAGAGCTGATCCCCCTGACCCGCGCTTACATCGAACCCGTTGTCGAAAAAATCGCTGCCGCTGGATATGACAGCATCGCCGTCGGGCTGATCCATTCCTACCTGAATGATACCCACGAGAGGCTCGTGGGGGAGGTTTTGGCCGATATGATGCCCGATGCCATGGTGTCTTTGTCCAGCGAAGTGTCCCCCCAAATGCGCGAATATGAACGCTTCAACACTGTCGTCGCCAACGCCTATATCAAACCCCTAATGAAGTCCTATCTTTGCCGCCTTGAAGGGCGGCTTCGCGGCGAAGGGGTCACCTGCAACATCTTTCTGATGCATTCGGGCGGCGGCATTATTTCCATCGAAAATGCGGCTGAATTTCCTGTGCGTTTGGTTGAATCTGGTCCAGCGGGGGGCGCGGTTTTTGCGGCCAACATCGCGGCGCGGTATGGGCTGGATAAAGTGCTCTCGTTTGACATGGGCGGCACCACGGCCAAAATCTGCCTTATCAAAAATCAAACCCCAAAAACATCGCGGGTGTTCGAGGTCGCGCGCACGTACCGCTTCAAAAAGGGATCGGGCATGCCGATTTCGATCCCCGTGATCGATATGGTTGAAATTGGCGCGGGGGGTGGATCGCTCGCGCAAGTCGATGCGATGCGTCAAATCCGCGTCGGCCCCGAAAGTGCAGGATCAGAACCTGGACCTGCGTGCTACGGGCGTGGTGGTGCAAAACCCGCAGTAACAGACGCCGATCTTGTGTTGGGTAAACTGGACCCTACGAATTTCGCTGGCGGAACAATGACGCTGAACACCGAGGCGTCGGCCAAGGCGCTTAGTGACGTTCTGGGTGATCCTTTGGACATGGACGCGCCCACCGCTGCGTTCGGTCTGGCAGAAGTGGTCGATGAAAACATGGCCAATGCCGCACGGGTTCATGCGGTTGAAAACGGCGAAGACCTGTCTGAATACACGATGATTGCCTTTGGTGGCGCCGCACCACTGCACGCGGGGCGGCTTTGTGAAAAGCTTGGCGTTGCGCGCGTATTGGTCCCCCAAGGGGCCGGCGTCGGATCCGCCATCGGCTTTTTGCGCGCACCGTTCAGTTTCGAAGCAAACCGATCCGTCTATATGACGCTGGCCGATTTCCAGCCCGACAAGATCAAGACCCTGCTGATGGGTTTACAGGCTGAGGCGAAGGGGTTTGTGCGCAATTGCGATGCGACCTCCCCCATTTTGTCAGAGTTCAAAGTTTACATGCGCTATTCGGGTCAGGGTTGGGAAATTCCGATCACCCTGACGCAAGATCAAGCGATGAACCCCGATGCCGCGACCTTTGAAGCCCGCTTTGTCGAAGACTACGTCAAGCTGTTTGGCCGTGCGGTGGATGGCATGGATATCGAAATCACTGTGTGGTCTGTGAATGCGACGACCCCACCCGAAACCGTGCCCCGCGTCCCTGAAGATGCTGGGTCCAGCGCGGCGATGTCTCATGCCACCCGCGATCTGTTTGACCCCGCCTTGGGCAAGTTCGTGCCCGCCAGCATCACGCTGCGCGATGATATGGATGTCGGTGCCACAGCCACGGGCCCCGCCATTATCACAGAGGACGAAACGACAATCATCGTCCCCAGCAGCCGCCATGCCACCCGCCAGCCAGATGGGTGTATCGACATGAGGATCAAACCATGACCCCATCCAACGTCGCCTATCAAGTCATGTGGAACCGCCTGATTTCTGTCGTCGAAGAACAGGCGCAAGCGCTTGTGCGCACTGCGTTTTCAACCTCAGTTCGCGAGGCGGGTGATCTGTCCGCTGGGGTCTACGATGTTGAGGGGCAGATGCTCGCGCAGGCCGTCACGGGCACGCCGGGGCATGTGAACGCGATGGCGGACGCTGTGGCGCATTTCATCCGCCGCATCGGGCGCGACAACATCTTTGAAGGCGATGTCTATATCACCAACGATCCGTGGGAAGGTACCGGGCATTTNCACGACATCACGATGGTTACACCGTCGTTTCACAACGGCAACCTTGTCGGGTTCTTTGCCTGCACCGCACATGTTGTCGACATTGGCGGGCGCGGGTTTGGCGCCGATGCGGCNAGCGTTTATGAAGAAGGCCTATATCTGCCAATCATGAAATTTGCCGAACGTGGCACCGTCGATCAGACCCTCGTGCGTATCGTGCGCGGCAATGTGCGCGAACCAGACCAGCTCATCGGGGATATGTACGCGCTGGCGACGTGCAACGAAATCGGGCACCGCCGCTTGGTCGAAATGATGCGCGAATTTGATTTAGCGGACCTTAGCGGGATCGCCACCTTCATCCTTGATAATTCCCGCCGCGCAACGCTTGAACGGATTTCCGCCCTTCCCCGCAAATCCGCCACGGGTGACATTACGATGGACGGGTTTGACACCCCGATCACGCTGAAGGTGAAGGTGACGGTGCATGCGGATCGTATTGTGTCCGATTTCACCGGATCATCGGGCGTGGACAAAAAGGGCATAAATTGCCCGCTGGTCTATGCAAAGGCCTATGCGTGCTACGCCCTCAAGGTCGCGATTGCGCCGGAAATTCCCAACAACGCCGCCTCCCTCGCGCCGTTCGAGATTGAGGCCCCAGTCAACACCATCGTCAATGCCATTCACCCTGCCCCCGTGGCCCTGCGCCATATCGTGGGCCACTTTGTCCCCGATGCAGTGTTCAACGCGTTTGACAAAATCGTGCCTGGGTTGGTCCCGTCCGAGGGGGCCGCGTGCCTGTGCAATTTCCAAGTGTCCTTGCGTCCGCGCAGCGATGGTCCCGCACCAAACAATGCCCGCCGATCAGAGGTGCTGACCTTCAATTCTGGTGGATCAGGTGCGCGACCGGCCCATGACGGATTGAACGCAACCGCCTTTCCATCAGGTGTGATGACAATGCCGATTGAGGCCACAGAACACGCAGGCCCCGTGATCATCTGGCGCAAGGAATTGCGCCCCGATTCAGGTGGGGCTGGCAAACAACGCGGCGGCCTTGGCCAATACATGGAAGTCGGTGCACGCGAGGGCCATGAATTTGATATCCAAGCCATGTTTGACCGAGAGGACCACCCTGCCAAAGGTCGACGTGGCGGCAGTGCGGGCGCACCCACAACTATCGCGCAAGATGACGGATCGAAGATGAACGGCAAAGGCAAACAATTCGTGGCACATGGGCGCAAGGTCGTGATGGCCTTCCCCGGTGGTGCTGGATACGGCGACCCGTCACAGCGCGATATTGCGGCCGTAAAACGTGACCTTGCGCGTGGATATATCTCGTCCCAAGTGGCGGCGGATGACTATGGTTTAGGCCCTGAGGATATTCAGGCTGTTCAGGACGCAATTGCCAAAGGGGAAGACGTATGACCAAGCACCAATCACCGCAAAAAACCCGCTACGACGTCATCATCGTCGGGGGCGCGATCATGGGGTCGTCCGCCGCGTGGTTCTTGTCTGACGATCCTGATTTTGACGGGTCTGTGTTGGTCGTTGAAAAGGACCCAAGTTACGAATTTGCATCCACGACGCACACAAATTCATGCATGCGGCAGCAGTTTTCTGAGGAACTGAACGTGCGGATATCGCAATTTGCTGCAGATTTCGTGACGAACCTGCCCCGCTACATGGGCAATGATGACCGTGTGCCCGACCTTAAGGTCCACAATTTCGGTTATATGTATTTGGCCCACAATAACGGGTTTGCTGATGTGTTACGCGCGAACCAAGCGACGCAAGTCGCGGCGGGTGCGGGCACGCAGTTGATGACGCCGGATCAGATCAAGGCCGCCTACCCGTTCTATAATGTCGATGACATCGTGCTGGGGTCGATCAACACGGTGAACGAAGGGTTCTGGGACGGCAGCGCTGTGTTTGATTGGTGGCGAAGGTCGGCGCGTGAACGCGGTGTCGAATATATCCAGAACGAGGTCGTCGCGATCACCAAGAACCCAGCAGGCGCACGGGTCGAAAGCGTGACCTTAAAATCCGGTGATGTGATTGCCTGTGGCACGTTGCTGAACGCATCGGGGCCCCGCGCAATTGAAACAGCTAAAATGGCGGGGCTGACGATCCCCGTTGAACCCCGCAAGCGGTTTTCTTGGGTCTTTAGCGCAGAACAGCCCCTCGATCGCGACCTGCCGCTGACGATTGATCCATCCGGCGTGCATGTGCGTGAAAACGGCGGTGGCACCTATCAATGTGGCGCGCACTCAGAAATTGACCCTGCAGTGGCCTACGATGATTTCCAGATAGACCACGCCATGTGGCAGGACCACGTCTGGCCGATCCTTGCCACGCGCATTCCACAGTTTGAGGCGATCAAGGTCCAGTCCGAATGGGCGGGGCATTATGCCTATAACACGTTTGATCAAAACGCGATTATGGGGCCACACACAGAGGTTGAGAACTTCTATTTCCTCAACGGGTTTTCAGGCCACGGGCTGCAGCAATCCCCCGCGATGGGGCGTGGCACAGCGGAATTGATGGTGCACGGCGCATACAAAACACTCGATCTGAGCCCTTTTAACTTTGATCGGATCGCAGCAAACCGACCCATCATCGAAAAGGCGATTATCTAAGCCCTCTGAACGTCGTGAAGTCATTCAACAAGCCGCCTCAATCAGCGGCAGACTTCCCCTTCAAAGATCTCTGCGTCGTTGGTGACCGTGCGTGACGTGTAGTCATAACAACCCTAAGCACCGGACCGCGCATAGCGGATGTAATAATCCTGTCCTTCAAAGCTTTAGTCCATGCTGCGGCTGCCGTCGGCGTTTTGCGTGAACACAAGGTTGTCCACCCCGCCCCGTGGCGGCCTGCCCGCGTCTGGCCCGCGGCCACCACCCGCGGCAGACAACGGACGAACCCTTGGAAGGTCATCAAAATTTGCAACCGCCCCCATCAAGCATTGCACGATGTAGGGCGCGTCTGGCGAGGTGTGGTAGCGATACCCAAACGTATCATCGATCTGGCCATTGCACACATCTAACGTCCCTTCAGCGATGGCGCTGCCGTCCGGGTTGGTGTCCCCGTAAATCGGGAAGCCGTCAAACGCCCAGCCAATGATCGCATCTGGTCCGGCATTTTCCATTTGCTCAATCATGCAAGTCGGCGCGACGTGGTAGTGATAATCATCACCCCGCCCAGCGTGCCCGCCACAGACATCCAACTGGCCCGTTTGCAATGTGTCATGCTGGATTTGGTGATGCGACAGGTCGTCCACGCTCATTTCGCCGCCGCCGGTATAGTCGTAAATCGGCACTCCATTCACAGCCACACCAAGTGCTGCATCGCGCGTGAGAGGCGTCCCGTCGAACTGGGGCGCCAGAATGATCGGTGCGCCGTAATCAGTGGGGATCGGCACCTGTTCGTTGGTCCTTGTGATGCCTGTCATCATATCATGATCGGGATAGTGTCCGACGTCAGCGTCGCGTGGCTGTCTGAACACGTCACGGCGACACTGTCGCTAAATCCAGCAGCCTCCACTGACGCCGTCACAGCAGCGCAATGATCTTCATGGGCAAATGCGGGGGCAGCAAGAACAATCAAAATCGGGGCAAAAGCGCCGGATCGTTTCATTGTAGGTACCATTTTTGAATTAATCATTGAACGGTCAGGCGGCACAAAATCGTGTTGCTTTGTTCAAGGTCTGGACCCCAAATCAAGTCGGCTGACGCATCCCAGGTAATTTCGTCATACCCGTCTTTCGGGCTGACCTCGCGTTCTGAATAGACGTCAGCGGCAGGCCAGTCGGTTGCGTCGAAATCCACGCTATCCCAACCATCGGGTTCACTTGATGCGTCAAACCCGCAAGCGCCTTGGTCCGCGACTGGATCGGCATCACTTTCGCAGGATTTATCCAGTGGGGCAGTATGGATCACCAGACAGGACCAATCCGCACTGCTCACCGCGACTAAATCACCGGCGGCATCCATGATCTGCAAAATCACACCACCATCACCCATCTGCTGGCGGCGTGTGCCGATGTATTCCAGACCGGTATCGTTTTCTTTGAAATCCTTTGCCATGAGACCGATGACAAAGGGTCTTTGCGCCTCAAATATAAAGCTCTCAGCGTTGAAGGACCTCTCTGTTGTGATCGGAACGCTATCTTGCGCGACCTGCACACCGTTGATCCGCATCTCAAACCAATTGTCAGCCCACACGTCCGCTGAAAACGTGTCAGCGCTGGTTGCGGTGGCTGCTGCGATCAGCGCGAGCGTCGGGAAAATTCGGGTCATGGTCCGTCCTTTGTCTAGTTCAAAGCATTATACGGACAGCGGCGCGCGTTCCGTCGCGGCTTGCTAAAAAACGTGACGATCGCCTTGGCCGATCACTTGGCCCCATTGGTGAACGTCTTGCGCCGTTCACGGATTTTCGCATCCGATTCAACCGTTCCATCATGAAAAGACCCGAACCATTTGTCCCAAGGCAGTTCAAGAGAGCCATAGTTACATTCAAAATAGCGGTGATGCATTTGATGATGGAACGTCCCCAGTTTGATCCGGTTCTTGTCTTTGATCATCATACCCTCAAAGCCCGTGTGCGTCGTGGCCGCCGTCAATGCGTAATACTGAAGGTGAAACAGAATATGGATCGGATGCGCCGCAACCACAAAATGAATAAGCACGGAGCCCAAAAAAAACAGGTGTTCGACGGGATGCATCGACAGGCCCGACCACGGTCCCACATTGATATTGCGGTGGTGCAGTGCGTGCACGTGTTTGTACAAAAACGGAATATGGAGCGCGCGGTGGATCCAATAAAAATAGAAGCTTTCCCAAACCGGTATAAGAAGGAAAAGTGCCACGAACCAAATCGGATGCGCAGCCCACGTCAAAACAGGTGCGTACCCATTGGCCATGGTCCAAAACATCAACACTTCATAGGCTGTCCAGACCGTGACACCACTGGCGATCGTCCAGAACATATTGTCGCGGATTTGCCCGCCCAGCGTAAATTGACGCCCGTTTTTCATCAGCGGGCGGGGATCATATTTCAACACCTGCCCCTGCTTGTTGAACGTGTAGAAATACAAATGCAATCCGCCCGCAACGACCGTCATTAGCGCCACGTTGCGGATAAACATTTCCGCGATCCAGCCAAACGCCAGCGTGCGTGTGATATCAAGCGAAGGCTGGAACCAGTAAAACGAAACGCAGGCAATCGCGACGACGATCAGCCGTTCTGTGATGAAAAACCACGAATTCCACAGCCATGCCGCCATTGCCATGGGACGCGGTGGCCAGCTGAAAAACGGGGACACTTGCAGCGGGACATCTGGGGAATGGTTCCAGCCTTTAAGGGGCGCGTCAGACATAATTGGCCTCATGAAAGTGGTGACTGCCTCACCTTTGCATGCCCGTCTTCAACTGGAAAACAATAATGCACGGGCACGGAGGGTCATTGCTGCGCTGTTTGCGTCAGTCTTCAGCTAGGACCGCACCATCTGCAAGTGCCGTGATAAGGTGCCTGACACGCTCAGCGTTGTCTTTGGCGCGCGTTCGGTCACCGTGCCACAGGGAATTCTCAAAACCTATACGCATTTTCCCACCTCTTTGCGCGGCTTCCACAAGACTATCTGTTTCGGACACCCCAAAGGCACAGACCATCCAGTCAAACGTCATGCCCTGAACAGGATCAAGGACATTCAGGTAAGCCGCCAATGGGGTCGGGTTGTGCCCGCCATCGGGATAGCGGCCCTGCACAAAAATGACGCGGTGAACCTGATCGGGAATAACGCCACCATTAACCGCCGCAACGAACGAGAGCACATCTTCGGGAGAATACAGGATATGCTGGATATCGACGCCACTGTCATAAGCCCAATCATAAAAATCACGCGCTTGGGGGGCATCATCGGGCCCCGGCATCATTTCACGCAGCGCCACGGACACATGATCGGGTTGAAGGTTTCGCATGACGGCTTGTTGTTCGGTCGCGGTGTATCGGCCCGCAGCCTCTGACGTGACCTGCAAATACATGTCGGGAACGTCATCGGACAATCGGTCAAGCAGCGCGCGGTATCGCGCCGCATCAAGAAGGTGGCGGCCCTGTTCATCACGGATGTGCAAATGAATGCCGTCGGCGCCTGCGTCCCAGCACTGGCGCGCTGTTTCAACGATTTCATCATCGGTTATTGGCAGGGCAGGATGATCCGTCTTGGTGCGCCGCGCCCCGTTCGGCGCGATCATCAGGAGTGGTAGTGGCGCTACCACGGGGTGCGTTTTCGCGACATTATCCAAGCGTCCTAATCAATATAGTTCTTCAAAAACGCACCCGTGCGTTCATAGTGGGACACCAAAAGTGTATCAGCGAGATCCATATCTTTGGCCATGACAGCGTCAAGAATTTGGCGGTGTTCATCGTCTACCTTGCGGCCTTTGTAATCGGACGACCGCCCCGCAAGGTAGCGATACCGGATGTTGAGATCATAAAGCTGGCTGCAAAACCTGAGCAAATGCGGTGACGTTGCATGACTAAGCAGGGTCATGTGAAAAATCTTGTGTTGAACCTCGAACTCGGCAGATCGCTCTGGTTTCAAACGGGTCATGCGGTGATGAACGACAACCAGTTCCTCAATCCATTCATCGGTCGCGTTTTCGATGCTTTCGCGCAGCGCCATACGTTCCAGCGAACACCGCAGCTTCAGGATTTCATCGAAGTCTTGACGACTGGTGCCCGCCGCGCGAAACCCGCGTTGTTCGTGGCGCACGACCAGTTGATCGGACACTAAAAGGTTCAATGCCTCACGGATCGGTGACGCCCCCGTCCCTAGGACGTCGCGCAAACCATCAATCTTGAGCTTCTCGCCCGGTGCCAGATCACCCGTCAGGATCAGCTCACGTAGCCTCTTATAGGCGGACTTCGTGGCAGATCCCTCGGACGGGGTCTGGTTTGGGGTCAGATTGATATTCATCTGCGCAACATATCATTATTTCGAAGTCATCGCAGTAACAATATTTGCGAATTCATCGTTGGTCAGCACGTCACGTTTGGCGATACCCGCAGATTTGACTTCCGTCAGAATGGCGCCAATCGTTTCATCGTCGAGTTCACCGAGGCCCATTTCGCCCATCTTGTAGATGATGGACGCTTTGCCCGACTTCTTACCAAGCACAACTTCGCCCTGCTTGCCCGTCAAGCTGGGGTGCGTGGCGAACATGACCAATGGGTCGTTCATCACATAGTTAATGCCGATACCCGATTCACGGATGAAATTTCCGTGGCCCAACACGGGCTTGTTGCGTGCGATTGGGATGTTGG